>ENA-ORSJ01001840-ORSJ01001840.1-human-gut-metagenome-genome-assembly--contig:-NODE-1840-length-15860-cov-2.214426_pt1 | contig 15860 bp, 15 predicted proteins | sample MGYA00242191_ERZ509158 | MGnify/ENA primary metagenome ERZ509158 (study PRJEB26280, sample SAMEA2338623) | human gut metagenome | biome: human gut; feature: human-associated habitat; material: faeces...
TTCTGTCATAAAAGGAGTCCATCCGACGCTTCCCGGATGAGCCCGTTTCATGGGAAAGGGCACGGGGCGTCAACGAACAGGCAACGTTTTCAGAGAGTTGAAGCAGAGAACCATATCTTCCCTCCCGGATTTTCCGGACTCAACATCACCCAACACATCACATAGACAACACAAGGATGCAGGCCCCTTTGCCCTCGCCCTTCTCCTCCTGCTTCTCGTGGTCATGGCCCTTGGCGGGGGCGTGGCAAGGGAAAACAACAGGACAAGCGGACAGGATCTTGTGGAGCGCTCCCTGAACGATTCCGCAAACGTCATCATGGCGGACCTTGCGCGTCTCACAGGCTCCTACCAGAACTATGCCGCACAATCTTCAACCGGGTCACTACGCACCGGGCCATTGCACACGCACATGGATCTGACCTACGAGGGCCCGCTTGCAGGTGCTCTCGAAAAGATCTGTGCGCGCATAGGATATCGTCTGGTGGAAAAAGGCAAACAACGCACGGCACCAATCCTTGTTCACGTGCGCGCAAAAGACACGGAAGTCCTGCAGATCCTGCGCCTTATTGGGCTGCAGACATCAGCAGGCGAGGAAGTGCGCGTCCTTGAGGACAAGAAGGTCATAGAGCTTATCTGGCTGACACATGACGAGATCCGGGCAAGGCCAAGACAGGCAACGCCGTAGCAATACCACGGCATTACCCCCAGCAACATCACAAGAAAGGAGCAGAGCATGAGAAAAGTATCACGTCGCAGGTCTTGCACTGTGCCCCTGTTCCCCTGCCTTTTGGCGCTCTTGATGCTTCTTTTGGTTGGGCTTTTCGCAGCGCCTTTCATCTCCTGCGCCCGAGCTGAGGGCCAGACTCTCCCTGTACCCAGCCTTGCGTCCGATGTGGAGGACTTTGTGGCACCAGGCTACCCCCTCTACGGAAGCGACAGGCCCTACGCGGGCTTTGGGACAATGCCAAACGCACCCCTCGTCTTCGGAGGACCTGGCAATGCGACTGGGCAAGCCCCGCAAGGGCCTGCCCTTCGGGACAGTGAGGGTGAGCGCCTTCTTGAGAATTTGAAGAGCCGCAGGGCAGGTGACAGAAAGGCAGAGGCCAGGGAACGGGCACGGGACATACGTGACAAGGCTCTGAAGCAGGCAGCCGGAACCATGGCCTTTCAAAAGGCCGTGCGCCACGGCTATGGCCTCTTGCGCGAGGCTTGCGAAAACAGGGCCCTTGTCTTTGACCGCATCTTCAACTTCCGCCAGCTTTTGCTTGAGGGCCGGGTGCTTCCGCCTGTCATACGCTGGATGGGCCCTGCCACAAGCCTTAAATCAGGCGACAATGTCAAAAGCGTCGAGGCAACCTACCGCATTGAAAGTCCTGCCCGCATCGTGAGCCGGGCGCCAACCTGGCGAGACTACCTTGTGACGGAGTTTGCGGCACTGGAGCCTCACCAGGGGTATCTGCCAGAAAACGGGCACGAGGAGGACATCTGGAAGGAGGGCGTGGACCTTGGCTGGAAGGAGGGGCTTGAGCAGGCAAGGCAGCTTTTCGAGCTCAACATGGCCCGCCTTGTGGCGGACTACCGGGGCATGCTGCGCTTTCACCTGCTTGCGCAAAGGGGCATGGTGAGCATGCCGCGCCTCTCCGAGGGAAAGCTTGGGCTTAAAGTGGGCAAGCGCACCCTTGCCATAAACGAGACAGTCTTTCGCATCACGGTTCCGGCAGGCTTTCTTCCGCAAAAGGCCTGGCTGGACAACAGGGCTCTGCCCTAAGGGGAGACAAACCATGGCCCTTGTGCCTGCAAGAAACGGAAGCTTCTGCCTTGTGGAAAGCTCCCGGGGCTCCATGGACTCCCGGGACTCTCAAGGCCTCACAAGGCCCGGAAATTTCCCAAAATCCCTGCGCTTTCCGGAGACCCTGGTCCACGAGATAGGCCAGGAGCAGCTCGAAAGGCTGCTTTTGTGGTGCGTCGAGATGCGCGCCTCGGACATAGTCTTCTGCCCCGGGGACCCTGTCTGGCTGCAACGGGACGGCGTGTGGTTTCCGGTCACGGACACACCCCTGAACGACGCGGAGATCCAGGCAATCGTGAACACAACCTCCGGCCAGTCCAACCGGGCGGGCCTTGTGAAGACAGGGCACAGCATAGACTACGCCGCAACAGTGCGCATTCCCGGACAAAGGGTGCTTCGCCAGCGCTTTCGCGTGAACGCCACAAGCTCCAACAAGGGCCTCTACGTTGTCATGCGAGTCCTGCCGGGAAGCATTCCAAGGCTCGACGACATGGAGGGCCTGACCTCTGCCCAGAAGGAAGCGCTCTTTCCAGAGGCTGGCCTTGTGGTTGTCTCTGGCGTCATGGGCTCGGGCAAGTCCACCCTGCTTGCAGCCATACTGCACGAGGCATCTCTCAAGTCCGGGCGCCAGATTCTCACCCTGGAGGACCCCATAGAATTCGACTTCTCGCAGCTGCCCATCGAGGATCGCGCAGCACCCATCACCCAGTCTGCAGTGCACATAGACGTGGAGGACTGGGCAAGCGGGGTGCGCACCCTGACCCGCAGGAAGGGCGAGATAGTCATGGTGGGCGAGTGCCGCGACAGGGAGACCATCAGGGCGCTGCTCACCACTGTGGAACAGGGTGTAGCAGCCTACACCACGGTGCACGCCCAGGATGTGCCCCAGACCATCACCCGCATGGTCAACGCCTTTCCCGAGGACGAGCGTGCAGGAGTGGCCTCGGTTCTCTGTGCCAATGTTCGCGTGCTCATACACCAGCGCCTGGTGCCCCGGGCGCCCAAGGCCATGGCACCGGGCACTCCCGGACGGGTGGCCTTGCGGGAGATCCTTGTTCTTGACAGGGAGCTTGGCAAAGGCCTCTGCACCCTGCCTTTGCAGGACCTTCTGCCAACTTTGAACCGCATGGTGCGCGAGCACGGGCAGAGCATGGAAGAGGACGCGGCAGCCAAGCTTCACGAGGGCCTGATTGGCAGGGAAACCTTCGCCATGGTCTGCGGCAAAATGCCCCGCTAACGAGCCCTGCCTGCAACAAAAACCCACCCCCTTGAAAACGTGCAACTGCAAGGAGTGCGCAAGACATGAACCAGGTCCTGTGGCGGGACAGCGCCCGCACAGTGCGCATAGCCTTTCTCGATGCCAGGGCTCTTTCCGGATTCTTCGTTTGGATGCTGCACATGTGCTGGCCCACGTTCTGGATATCCCTGCTCATCATAGCCCTTTTCCTTCTCCTTGAGCGCTGGGGCCTGAGCCTTCCCTCTGCCCTTGGCCTTGCAAGGACCTCCTTTTTCGACAGCTTTCGCGCGCACGGTCGTCACCTGCGTGCCTGAAGGAGCATACATGCACCATGTACCGTGGCCCAAAGGCCCGCAAATTCCGGAAAAATGGCAAGGCTCTGCCCTGCTTTTCCTCCTGGTCGCAACTGTCCTTTTGTTCTGCGCTGGGCAAGCCCAGGCCTCCTACATGGAGCGCCTGGCAAGCCCTGTGCCCGGCCAAAGTGCAACTGCAGCCGCAACACCCGCCAATGTTAGCAGGCTTTCCCAGAGTCATCTGATTCACCTGAAGGGCCCGAAGGGAACTGCCCCAAGACTCCACTCCCTTGGAGAGGACCTTCCGCTTGCCCACGCGCTTGCGCTTTTGACCCCCAGGGGCTGGTTGGCCCTGGGCGCCCACGAGGCTCCCATGACCAGGGTGAGCTGGGTTGCCAAAACACCCTGGCTTGCAACTTTGGAGCGCATTGCCCAGGAAACAAACACCCTCATCATCCTGGACTGGGAGGAGAAGACCTTCACTGTGCAGCCCTACAGCGACGAGCTCTACGAAAAACTGACCTGCCGCAAGGTATCCGACGCAAGCTCGAAAGCCATGCCCGCATCGGTTTCTTCCCCGACTCCCGCAAGTCCAAAGCCTGCGAACAAGTCTTCCGCAAGCGCTCCCATGCCTTCCCAGGCTCAGGCCCATACGTATGACCGGCCTGACCTCATAGTCTCCCACTACGCAGGTCCTGGCAGGGTCTACCTGGCAAGGGACATGAGTGTTGTGGAAGCCTCACGAGTGCTGGACACGAAGATAACGAGGCTCATGGCCTGGAACAACCTCAAGGACAAGAAGGCCGTGCTCAGGAAGGGCACCCTCATCTGGCTCACAAAGCCAACGGTGTCAAAACAGTCAGCCAAATCGACAGCCACTGCAACCAATACACCTGTCAAGCCCCTAGCCAAACCAGAAGCCAAAACCAGGGCCGATGCCAGGCCAAAGACCCAGACTGCCTTAAGCCCCAAACCTGCGCCCAAAACTGACCAAAGCGTAACCCAGGCCCTCGCAAGGGCCCAGAGCAAGGCCAAAATCGTGGCTCAAAGCCAGGACAAGCCAAAAGCCCATACCGCAAGTTCTGTCCCGGCCCCCGCACCCACTTGGTCCATAGCTCCGGGTTCCCTGAAGGCCCAGGTAGGATCGTGGGCTTCCAGGGCAGGCTACCGCATGGTCTGGCAGGCGGACACGGATTTGCACATGGCAGCAGGCGCAACCTTCAATGGGAGCTTTGCCGAGGCAGTACGCGCCCTTTTCGAGGGCCTGCACGAGGCAGGTGCCCCCTACACGGCCCACATCTTCCACGGAAACAACGTCCTGCACATAGGGGATCGCTGATGAGACAAAAGCCACTTTTTCGCCTTTCCCGTACCCTTCCCCTTCTGCTCTTCGCCCTGCTTGCCATTCTGCCCAATCTTTCCGCCTGCGCCTCGCGTGACGTGCAGGCGCCCTCAAGGGAGCAGATCGAAGCGCACAGGGACGAGCTGAACGCACGAGCAAGGGCCCGCACCTTTACCGAAAGCTCTGCCCCCTATCTTCAGGGACGCCTGGTGAGCCTGGCCCACGATGTGCGCGACAGCGCCCTTTTGCAGACCAGGGTAACCCTCAAGCAAAAGGGAACTTTGGCCGAAATCGCTGCCTCCCTCTCGCGCCTTGCCCCGGTCTCCGCCCAGGTGGCAAGCCCGGAGGATATAGCCCTTCCCGCGTCGCCCCAGGCATCATCCACCGTGCCAGGTCTTGAAGGGCTCTTGCCTGACGATGCCGCAAGCATCGCAAGCCTTGCACCATTGCCTTCCGGCTACCTGGACATAAGCTACACTGGCAGCCTTGCGGGCCTTCTCGACACCATAGCCTCCATGTCCGGCTACGGCTGGGACTGGGAGGAAAAGCGCAGCCGCATCACCTTCTCTGCCATGCAGGTGCGCACCTTTGTGGTGGAAGCACCTGTAGGCGAGGTTGCCTGGGAGAGCCAGGTCTCAAACAAGAGCCGCGAACAGCGCACAACGAACCTTGGCACGGGTTCCAGCATCAACACGACAGTCACTGGCGGCGACACATCCACCCAGACTGCCCAGACCAATACCACCAAAGCCCGCCTCGATGTCTGGAAGGACGTTGAGGCAACAGTGCGCGGCCTGCTCTCCAAGGCCGGTACTGCCAAGGTGAACCCGGCCTCGGGCACCATCACGGTGCGCGACTCCTATGCCCGCCTTGAGGCTGTGCGCGCCTACATAGACGAGGTGAACGAGCGCCTCTCCCGCCAGATAGCCCTGTGCGTGCGGGTGTGGGCCCTTGAAGTGAACGATGCATCAAATGCAGACATAAATTTGCAGGCCCTCTTCTCCTCGCCGGACGTGGCAATCAGCGCAGGCACTGCCGCTGCCACCGCCTCTTCCCTTGCCTCGGTCTCTGTTTTGAAGGGGAGCCTCAAGGGCTCTTCCGCAGCACTCGAGGCCATGAAGGAATGGGGCAACGCGACCCAGCTCACCTCTGCCTCCGGCCTTGTGACCAACAACCAGCCCTTTCCCGTGCAGGCTGTGCGCCGCCACGCCTACCTTGCCGGCATGACCATGAGCACGTCCGAGTACAGCCAGACCTCCGAAATCACTCCAGGCGAGGTCACCACAGGCTTTGCCATGACCATCATCCCGCACATCCTGCCGGACAGGCATGTGCTCTTGCAGTACAACATCACCCTCTCCTCGCTCGAGGACATGACCACCATCGAGCGGGACACCATATTGGTCCAGCTGCCCCAGGTCTCCACCAGATCCTTCAGCCAGAGAACAAGGCTCAAGAGCGGCCAGACCCTTGTTCTGGCTGGCTTCGAGCAGGACACCGAGCAGGCAGCGGGAAGCCTTGGCATCCTGAGTGCTGGAAAAGGCAGTGACGCGAGCAAGACATTGCTTGTGATCACCATAGAACTTGAGGGGGCTGACAATGTCTGAGCCAGTTTGCCTGCACTTGGACGATATCCCCATGGGCCTTGTCTGCAATCTGCTCTGGCAGGCGGACAGCCTCGCGGGAGGGGGCGACAAACTCTCCCGCCAGGCCATGGCAAGGTACGCAAGGCTCAAGGGCTGCGACAGCCTGGTGCTCGCAAGGGAGCGCTTTGGCATACTCAAGCGTGCCAGCATGCGGCACGTATCTGTCGGAAACGGAACTCTGACTCCCGCACGGCGCGGAAAAAAACTTTCCCTTGCAGTGCTTGCGCAAAGGCATCTTGCAGAAGGTGTGGCAGTGCTTTGCCTTCCCACATCCCATGGGCCCCTCTACTGGGTGTGGGCAGCCAGGGCCAATGTCCTTTCTGCCCGCGGCGATGTGCTCGTAAGCGCCAGGGGCAAGGCATTAAAGCTTGCCCAAAGCATTGCGGCAAGCCTTGGCCTCACTGGCCCCAGGGTCTTTGACGAGGACGAGAGCCTTGCCCTCTTGCGGGAGCTTGCAAGGGCAGCCATACGGGAAAAGGCTGGCGAAGCAGCCCTTTTGCCCCTTGAGCCCGTCTCGCTTGGGCGCATTGTCCTTGTGTCTCTCATGGGCCTTTTGACTGCTGCCCTTCTCATAGGCGGCCAGACCATGTGGGAGTGGTGGGAGACAAGGGCGCGCACAACCCTGCTCTCCCAGACAAGGGAGGAGCTTGCCAAAAAATATCAGGACATCAAACGCAACCCCGAGAAATACTTCGACATCTCCTGGCAAAAAAGGCCGTCCGCTTCCTCCTTCGTGCTTGCCGTGGTCCCCGGGATGCTTGCCTATCCCCTGTCCGGCAACGGCTGGGTTTTGCAGGAGCTTGCGGGAACCGAAAAAGGCCTTTCTGCCCGCTGGAAGGCGCACTCTTCTGCCCTTTTGCTCTTTCCGCCAGGGGATGCTGTAAACGACGTGAAAAACCCGGGGGTAGCCACACAGACTCTTCCCCGCAGCCTTGCCCTGCCCAAAGGCTCCCTCACAAAGGAGGATCTTCTGGACGAGGGGACGGCAAGGCGCATTCTGGCAGAGCTTGCCACCCGCTTTGGGCTGAGACTTAAAGTCTCCTTCAAAAAGCCCGAGTCTCTCATGGTGGGCGAGACAAGGGTCGAGGCTCCCTGGGTCAAGGCCCGTGTACGGCTGCAGGCAATCCCGGACTATGTGGTGAGCGACTATCAGGCCCTTGCAGGGGCCGTGGATCTGCCGGGCCTAAGCATACAGAGCATCACCTGGGATGGCAGAAGCTGGAGCATGGAAGGAGAACTTGTTGTCAGACGCTGACAGACAAACTATCGGAGGAATCATGACAAGAGAAGACAGGGACACTGTCCTTCAGATGACAGGCCCGGTCAGCCAGGCCAGCCTGCAGATCACGGAAGAACCTCACCGCAAAAAGCCCATTGCAATACTTGCCCTGTGCGCACTGCTTCTTGGAGCTTTGGCAGGCACGGCATACGTCTTCCTGGACGATGAGCCTGTGATACGCAAGGCAGTCCGGACACAAAAGCCGGCAGAAAAGACGACTGGACAGGCACATGTGGCGCCAAAAACGGCCTTGCCGCAAGCGCCAGAGCAGGGAGAGCGTACCATAAAGGATGCCGCCAAGGTTCCAACTCCCAACCAAGACCCCGTTGCAGATGCGAACGCTGTGCGCCTTCCTGCCATTACAAACTTTGACCCAGGCACTGTCTATTCGGGCACCCTTGGCGAGATCACCCGCCTGCAGGCAGGATCGCAGATAGCCAGGGCGGATTTGGCCCTTGCCGAGGTGCAGGTGAAGCTCAAGGAAATGGAGCGCCGCCTTGCGGGTACAGGCACTGAAGCCGAAGCTGCTTCCGGCAGCCTCGAGGACAGCATACGGGACTCCATACGCCAAAGCCTCAGGGATACCTTGAAGGCGACGGTTCAGGAGGAGATGGCCCGCGCCATGGGAAGCATCTCAAAGGCAAGGCTTGGCAATTTGCGCGTCATTGCCGTGCGCGGCAGGGGCGCAAGCCTTGAGGCCGAGGTCGCGGGTCCCGAGGGGCGGCACTTTGTGCGCGAAGGCTCAGCAATAGGCGACAAGATTGTGGACGAAATCAGCCGCACGCGCGTTGTGGTGGGCGGAACTGCTCTTCCCTGGCGCTAGGAGGTTGGCATGGAGGATACGAAGAAGATGACAGCTTCGGCCATGGACGCTGGCCCCTTGCGCCTGCGCTTTGTCGGCAACGTCTGCCACGTGTCTGCAGAGCTCAAGGGGAGCCTTGCCCTGGATGGCATACTGGCCGAGCGTGCACGAGCCACGGGTGTCATGACAATCCCCATACGCTGGCACAAGCCTGTGGAATTCGAGCAGCTCTTTGGCACGCCCCACAAAGGCAACGATCTCTCCGAAGGCTCATCGTGGGTTGACGACTACGTAAAGAAGCTCTTTGCCAGGGCCATGGCAAAAAAGGTCACGGACATACACATAACCTACATGGGGCCCTACGCGGAGGTGAGCTTTCGCCGCATGGGACTCATACAGCCAGAGGAATGCCTGGACGGTGCCATGGGCCTCATGCTCATCCGCGGCATCTTCCAGGGCGGCAGATCCCAGGCGGAATCCGGCTTTTCCGAATACGAACGCTACGACGGCCGCATCGCGGACCAGTCCTTCCTGCCAAGGGGGCTTTTTGCCGTGCGCCTGCACTCCGAGCCCATCCAGAGTCCCTATATCCCTGGCCCAGGCCTCAACCTCTCCATGCGTCTGCTCTTCGATACGACAAGTGTGAGTGGCACGCTCATGGAACGCATGGCAGCCCTTGGCTTCACAAGGGAGCAGCAGGAGCTCTTGTACTCCTTTAGCCAAAGGTCGGGCTTGAGTGTCGTCTCCGGGCCCACGGGCCACGGCAAGACCACTGTGCTCAAGAACATCATGGAGGCCCTTGCCCGCAGCGTGCCGACAAGGAACTACTACAGTCTCGAGGACCCGCCGGAGTACACCATCCTTGGTGTGAAGCAGCTCAATGTCTTTACCAAGGCCGTGTCGGACAAGGAGCGCGAGCGAGCCCTTCTGGAAGCTTTGGCAGGCCTCATGCGCGCAGACCCAGACGTCATACTGCTTGGCGAGATACGCTACCTTGAGGCCGCAAGGGCTGCAGTCAACGCTGCCCTGACAGGCCACAGTGTCTGGACTACGGTGCACGCAAGCTCAGGCATAAACGTCCTTGCCCGCTTTCGCGAGATGGGGCTCCCCCTGGAGTCCGTGTGCTCAAGGGGTGTGCTCACAGGAGTGAGCTACCAGCGCCTTTTGCCCATACTCTGCCCCTCCTGCAAGCGGCCCCTCAGCTCCCACAAGGGGGAGCTTGCAAAAGACCTTCTCAAAAGAATCGAGCGCCTCTATCCAAAGGAAGAGCGGGAAGGGCTTTGTCTGCAGGGCAAGGGCTGCAAGGCGTGCGACGGCATGGGACTCACGGCCCAGCAGGTGGCTGCCGAAGTCATACCCATGAACGACGCCCATCTTGTGGAGCTTGTGCGCGCGAATGCCATGGAGGAGGCCCAGCGCTACTGGGTCGATGTCATGCACGGCACAACGCACATAGCCCACGCAAGAATGCGTGTGGGTAGTGGAGAGGTTGACCCGCGTCTTGCCCAAGAGCGTCTTGGCACAACCCTTGATGCGGACCTTGAGGGAATCTGACCAAAAAAATACTGGCATACCAGTTGACAATTCAGGAAGGATTTGCTAGAAATGATTTTGTCGAAAGCAAGACTAACCCTTGCCGGGTGGAACTTTCATCCCGGGGTCAGGGAACGGTGCTGGAAACGTCTTGGTCGCCAGCTTGAAACAGCGCACCTGCCCCTCGAATACTGCTTCCACCTGCTCGAAGAACGGGCCATTGCGGACAAAAGCCCCCTCACACTCGTGTACGCAACGATTGGGGACAGGCTTTCCAGGGGCTACAGCATAGGGGCTGCCATTGCCTCCTTCGCCAGTCCGGAAGAGGTCATGCTCATAGACGCTGGGCAAAGTGCAGGCGAACAAGGCCTTGCACAGGGCTTTCTTCGTGCTGCAAGTCTCATGGAGAAAAAGCGCAGGATGCGGGCTGCAATCGCAAAGGAGCTTGTCTATCCTGCCTCGCTTGTGGCTGCCATGGCGACCTTTCTGGTCGTCATAGCCCACGTGCTTGTGCCAAGGCTGGCAGTCCTTGCCAACCCTGCAACCTGGCAGGGAGCTGGCGCAATCCTCTATGAGACATCCCTTTTTGTCAGTTCCTGGAAGGGAGCGGCAATGCTTTTGGGGCTTTGCCTTGCAGGCCTTGCGATAGTCCTTTCCCTGCCTCATCTCACAGGGAGGGTTCGGATGTACGCGGACTATCTTCCACCCTGGTCCGTGTACAGGCTTGTGACAGGTGTTTCCTGGCTCTACGCCACAGCCCTTTTGCTTCAGACACGACAAAAGCTTGGCACCATATTGCAGGGCATCATGGAAGCCAGGGCCACCAGTCCCTATCTTCGCTGGCGACTTCACCCCATACACCAGAGGGTCTGCCTAGGCCTAAGCCTTGGCGAGGCATTGTGCAGGGGAAAGGATCGCTGGCCCGACAGGACAATGGCAGAGGACATGCGCGTCTACTCAAGCCTTCCGGGCTTTGCGGACATGGTGACCGAGGTAGCCGAAGGGCTCATGGAAGACGCCATGGAGCGTGTGCAGCGCCTTGCCAAAACCATGGGTGGCCTTGCCATCCTGGGCGTCATTGCCCTTCTGATTCTCCTTGTCATGGGACTTTTCGGCATACAGGAGCAGATCACGGGCTCTGTCGGACGCATGGGGCACATATAACAAGGAGGTACTTTCATCCACAAATACAAGCACATACACAAACACCCAGAATGGCTTGAGGTCGAGGTCCAAGAACAGGCAACAGACGTGGAGAATTCCATCTTGAAAAGACGACTTTGTCCTTGCAGGCGCTACGCCACACAGGTACGGCGTGCCCCTGCAGCAGAGAGGGAGCGCATGACGGCTTCCCCCGCAACCGCCCCAGAAGACAGTGCGAAGGAAAAGGCAGCTTGCGAAGAGGCAGGTACAAGCCAGTGCACGTGCACTGGAACCTCGTGCTCTGACGCAGGGCGCTCTGATGCCGGGGAAACCAGCCTGAGCGAAGCCCCCGCAGCCATGGCCTGCACAGATGACGACCAGGAGGATGTCCGCAGGAACGCCATACGGGCGAAGATACGCGCCGGCATACGAAGGCTTCTTGCCAGCAAGGCCAGGGAAGCGGCAGCCAAGAAGGAAAAGCAAAGCCAGGGCGGCTTCACCCTCATCGAGGTGCTCGGCGCGCTGGTCGTAGGCTCCATAGTTTTCGCCTTTGCTGCCTTTGGCATCAGCGGCGGGCTTGAGTCTGCCAGGGTGTCCGGCTTCAATGAGAGTCTTGCCCTTCTGCGCATCAACATACACGAAAGCTACGCCTCTTCCCGCGGCTTTGGTTCCTCGACCACTGCCAGCGTGGACATCACCCAGGACCTCATCGACGCAGGCGCTATCCCGCAGAACTGGATGACTGCAGACGGCGCAAGCGCTGTGCACAACTTCGGCGGCAGCGTCAGTGTTTCCGGAACCGTTTCCGGCTTCACCATCACTGCCAGCTCCATCCCCGAGGCCGTGTGCCGCAAGATTGTGTCGAGCCAGCTTGAGGGCTGGGACAGCGTCTCCATTGGCGGCAATGCCGTGACCGAACTTCCTCCCACAGGCTGCGAGCCCGACGAGGACGGTGTTGGCGTCAACGAGCTGACCTTCCTGGCCCACTAGTCCCAGACCCGACACCATGGATCCGACATAACCGACTTGCGAGGGGCCCCCGATACGGTAAGGGGGCCCCGGGAGGAGACAGCATGTACCCCCTTGCCATGGCCCTTCTTTTTTCCGGGCTCTGCGCCCTGGCAAACCTGGCATATCCTGGCCCGGACATACAGAATGACAGGGCCCTTTCCCGTGGACACGAGCTTGCACTTGTCTGCCAGGCCGCAGGCGATGCCCTTGAACTTCGGCATGAGGCTGGGGATGACGGGCCTCTTTCGCGCAACGATATTGTACGACTCCTGCCTCAAGGTTACAGGAGAGGAGTTGCAATGAACGATTTTAAACTTGCGCAATCAGGCCCTGATGTCATAGTGTATTTCGAAAGATGCGAAGGCGCCCGCATAACCTGCGGGGCAGGCAAAGCGTGCGGTACAAGCCGCAATGGGCGCCTGAACGACATGGTTCTGCCCTCTGGCATTCCGGATGGAGCCCTTGTCTGTGTGGCAAGGGGAGAAGAATGACAGGGGCAATGACGGCAAGTGCGGAACACGGCGTACAATTGGAAAAGGATGAATCGGAAGAGGACGACAAGACATGAAACGAAAGGCAAGCATGCACAAATCAAGGCGGACAGTGCCCAGAACAGGGACAGGAGCAGGCGAGGCGGGCTTTACCCTGGTGGAAGTCCTTGGCGCCATCCTTGTCGCAGGTCTCATGCTGACCCTTCTCACAGGTGTCGTTCAGAGGGGAAGCGTCTGGATGGAACAGGCCTCTGCAGCCAGCCACTTGCGCATGGTCGCGGAGGCTTTCGAGGGCTATGCCAGCCTGCACGAGACGGAACTTCTGGCCGATGCAGGCCAGGCTTCCGGACCCAGTGTGACGCTTGAGGACCTTGCACGAGAAGGCTTTTTGCCGCAGGGCTTTGCGGCAACCAATCTCTGGAACCAGGACTACGTTTTGCACGTGCGCAAGATAGAGCTTTCCTTTCAGGCGGAAGGTACGGAAGGGGGCGATGGCAGCGATGATGACGCACAGACCATATCCCGACTTGCCCTTGTGGTGCTGACTTCCGGAGGCAGGGGAAGTGTCTATGATGCGGACAACGCGACCTTTCTGAACGTGCATGTGCCGGGCGCTGCCGCAAGGGCCGGCGTGCACGCAGGCTACATTCCGGGCCGCGACAGGGATGGCGTAACAGCCTCTGACCTTGTGAGCGGCCAGGGGAGCTATGTTTTGCCCCTGGCGGACCTTGGCATCGCAAGCCCCGGTCCAGGGCACCTTGGCGCCTACCTTGTCCTGGGCGCAAGGGAAGAGTCTTCCTCAGACAACTTTTTGCACCGCGTGACTGTCCCGGGGCGCCCCGACCTCAACCAGATGGAGACGGACCTCGACATGACCGGCAACGCCATCGTGAATACCGGCTTTGTCAGGCTTGACGAACACGACCTTGTGGCAGGTAGTTCACCCCTTGCAGGCGAGGGTACTGCCTGTTCCGGGGAGGACTTGGGAAAGCTCTTTCTGGACAAGAACTTTGGCCTCTACCTTTGCCGCCTTGTGCGCGGAGAGGACGGAAGCGAGCTTCCGCAGCTTGCGCTTCTCTCGGACAGCGCAAATGCCGTCTCCATTCAGGGCATGACCCTTGCGGCCGACAACGAGCTCATAGAAAAGCCCCTTTGCGCAAGCGGAACCGGTGCCGAGGCGCAGATCTTCGTAGCCCCTGCCTTGGCCTCGTCCGGCCCCTCAAGCCCGGCCATGGCGGCCCTGCGCGCCTGGGCAAGCGTGGAGAACGAGACGCACTGGCGCGTGCACATCCGGGTGAAGAACACTGAGCATGACACAGGCTCCTGGTACGAACCGGCTCAGGAGGGCACAAGTTCCCTTGCGTACGGGGCAGCCCAGGTCATCACGGCCTGCGTGCGCAAAAGCCAGGATCCCGGAAGCCATGCGGACGAGTAGATGTCTTGCCCTGCTGGCTCTCCTTGCCCTTGTTTTCCTGCATCCAAACACTGCCAGGGCGGATGTCTTCACAAGGCCCGCAAGGCTTCTTGGCGTGGACCCGTACCTTGCCATGGCCGTAGCCAGGGTCGAGTCCGACTGGCATCCCTGGTGCGTGAACATAGAGGGCAAGGACTACAGGGCAAGAAGCCTTGCCGAAGCTGCGACAATTGCAAAAAGAGCCCTTGCTCTCGGCAAGTCCCTGGACGTGGGCCTCATGCAAATCAATTCATACTGGCTTCGCAAGTGGCAACTCCCGCTCGAACGCGTCCTTGACCCTGTAACCAACGTGACCCTTGGGCTTTGCATTTTGAAGTACGAGATGCGCAGATATGGGTCCACCTGGAAGGCAGTCGGCGCCTACCACTCAAAGAACACCGCGCGCCAGAAGCGCTACGTGCAAAAGGTTGCACGAGCCCTTTCCGGCATCCACAGGGCCCTTGGCAAGTGAACAGGGATGCCCGAACAAAACCGGGAAAAGAAAGACACACCACCCAACACCATACAGCGACACGGAGGTTATCCATGGAAGTAACGGAAGTCACGCAAGCAGCTACCCTCACCCCCTGGCTGCACACTCTCATCTCGGGCGCAATGCTTTTCTTCGGAGCCCTGCTCGGCTCCTTTGCCCTCACAGCAGGCATGCGCTACGCGAAGGGCGAGGGCTTTGTCCTTGGCCGCTCCCATTGCGATGCCTGCAAAAAGACCTTGCGCTTTCGCGACCTTGTGCCGGTCATTGGCTACTTTGCCCTGCAGGGGAAGTGCCATCACTGCAAGGCGCCCATATCCCTTCTCTACCCAGTCTTCGAGTTTTGCTCAGGCCTCTTCTTCCTCTTTGCCTACCTCTCCCTTGGGCTTTCCCCGACTCTTTTGGGCATAGCCCTTGTCTTTGTGCCCCTTGTCCTTCTTGCCGTGCACGACCTTGAACGCGAGATCATCCCGGATGTGATCCTCCTTCCCCTCATGGTTGCGGTCTTTTGCTACAAGTGGCTTATTCTCGGGACAAGTCCCCTTTTCATGGCGCTTGCAGGCCTTGGGGCAGCCCTCTTCTTCTACGGTCTTCGCTGGTACGGCCAAAGGGTCAAGTCCCGCATAGTGCTCGGCCTTGGCGATGTGAAGCTTGGCATACTGCTCGGCTTTTTCACCCTTGACAACGTTTTCCTTGTCTCTGCGCTCGGAAGCTTTATTGCCGGCATCTACGCCATCGGCCTTGTGCGCTACAGGGAACGCCAAGGAGAAGGCATGACAGAGAAGGATACGAGCTGCACAGAGGAAGCAAGCATGGAAGAGGCCACAGCCGATCCCTGCAACACCTCGCCCCTGCAACAGCTTCGCAAGGAGCACGAGGAACAGGAAAAGGCCCTGGCAAGAGGGCGTCGCGAGGCGCTGTGGGAGAACCTCGAGATCCCCCTGGCCCCCTGGCTTATCCTGGCCCTCATACCCTTTGTCTTCTATTGATATCCGGACATGTCAGGGGAGAAAGCAAGGTAAAAGAAGCCTCCTCCCCTGGCTGCAGTGCATGGCAAAAGCAAACACCACAAAAAGGCATGGCTTTAGGGAGACTTGCTATGCGAACTGAAACAAGAACTGCGCAAGGTGCCAGAGTGGGCTGGGCAGTGCTTGCCCTGGCCCTTTTGCTCCTTGCAAGCACCCATGTCCAGGCTCTGGATGCGACCTTTGACCCTAGTGCGTACACGGTCACACCCGTAGCCGGACAGGGCATACCCATTGGCACTGTGGTCGCCTGGCCCGTGCACACCAACCCTTCAGACATGGAAAACTGGCTCGACTGCGACGGAAGGACCGTACAGGCTGAAGAG
>ENA-ORSJ01001841-ORSJ01001841.1-human-gut-metagenome-genome-assembly--contig:-NODE-1841-length-15858-cov-3.410998_pt1 | contig 15858 bp, 9 predicted proteins | sample MGYA00242191_ERZ509158 | MGnify/ENA primary metagenome ERZ509158 (study PRJEB26280, sample SAMEA2338623) | human gut metagenome | biome: human gut; feature: human-associated habitat; material: faeces...
GACGACCACATCTGCAGTCTCGAGCACTTCCTTGGCCCTCAAGGTCAGAAGACCGAAATCTCCCGGGCCTGCGCCTATGAGATAGACCTTTCCGCTCATGCCAAGCCTCCGCGACCAAGTTCAAGCAGTGTTCTGGCTGAAAAACCTGTGGCCCCCTTGTCGCACAGGGCAGACGGCGTGTCCTTCCAGTCCAGGGCAGCTATGTCGAGATGCGCCCAGCGTGTGCCCTCAAGCACGAAATGCTCAAGGAAGAGCGCAGCCGTGATGGCGCCGCCAGCCCGACCAAAGGCCGTGTGGCAGATGTCCGCAATGGGGCTTTCCAGCTTCTTGTTATAGCCCTTCCACAGGGGCATGCGCCAGTATTCCTCGCCAGCGCAGTGGCCTGCGCTCAGGATGAGGTTGGCAAGATCGTCGTCGTTGCTGAAAAGGCCGCCGAGCTCGTCGCCAAGGGCAACCATGCAGGCCCCTGTCAGAGTCGCAACGTCCACCATGACCTCGGGATGCCAGCGCCTGCAGGCATAGGCTATGGCGTCGCACAGGACCAGGCGTCCCTCTGCGTCCGTGTTCACGATCTCGATCATGTCGTGGGAGTAGCCCTGCACAACGTCGCCCGGCCTTGTGGCATTGCCGTCGGGCATGTTCTCTGCCAGGGCCAGAAGGCCTATGATGCGGCGGGGCACCTCTTCCTCTGCAAGGGTGAGCACAGCAGAAAGAACAGCTGCGGAACCCGTCATGTCGCCCTTCATCTGATGCATGTCGGCAGAGGGCTTCAGGGAAATGCCGCCAGAGTCAAAGGTGATACCCTTGCCTATGAAGACAATGGGGGCCTCGTCCTCGTGGCCCTTGGGGGCGTGTTCGAGGATGACGAGGCGGGGAGGCGTGGCAGAGCCCCTGCCCACAGCCAGATGGGCGCCAAAGCCCTGTTCGGCCAGAGCCTTCTCGTCCAGGATCTCGCAGGAAAGTCCGTTTTCCTTGGCAAGCTCCATGGCCTTTTCGGCGTAGGAGACGGGGTTCAGCACATTGCCCGGAGCGGAGGCAAGCTTTCTTGCGCGTATCACTGTCAGGGCAGCCCTTTCCCCGCGCCTTGCGGCCTGGCGGGCATTCTCCGGCACGAACTTGTCCGTGAAGCCGACAGCCAGCCATTCGACGCCGGGGGTGAGATCCTCGCGCGTGGTTCTCTTGAATCTGGCGCTTTGGTAGTTTGCCAGCACGCAGGCATAGACGGCCTCCTCAAGCACGCGCTCGGCATTCCCGAAGCGGTCCAGGCTGGACCAGGGAATGTGCACGGAGTTGAAATGCATGCCCCTTGCCTTGCGCAGGCCGTTGGCGTAGGCCGCGCGCAGGATGTCCATGGCGTTTGGCTCGGTATGGCTGTCCTTGCCCATGCCGATGAACATGACCCTCGAATAGGGCAGTTCCGGATGGCCGTACACGATATTGATCTCTCCCTTGCGACCGGTCACATCACGCATGCCCGGGGCGATTTCCAGAAAGGGAGCTGCGCTGTACAGTGCGGCACAGGTTTCGCGCAGGTTCTCCCCTTCCCAGAGGGGAACAAGGGCCACGTCGGCAGTCCATTTGTCTTCACCGCCGGCATGGAAACGGATTTCGAGATCGTTCGCTATATGCTTGCTTTTGCTGGCATCCATCGCGAAAATCCTCCAGGTAGAAATTATAGCGGCACTATACCCGCACAAGGCCTTGCTTGCCAAGGGGCCGTCCTTCACGTCTCCTGGCTGCCTTGAGACCTTCACACTCTGCCCTGTCAGGGAGCCTTTCCCAAGCCATGCTTTTCTATATCCACGTTCCCTTCTGTCGTGCCCGCTGCGCCTACTGTTCCTTCTTTTCCCTTGCAGTGGGAAGACGCAATCCGCCCGCAGACTATGTGCCAGCTCTTGTGCGCGACATAGCCTGGCTTGGCTCGAAGTTCGGCGCAAAAGCACAGGATACCAATGCCCGGGATACGGTCACAAGTATCTTTTTTGGGGGCGGTACTCCAAGCCTTCTCTCTCCAGAAGATATAACAAATATCCTTGGCGCCATAGGGCAACACTTCTCTCTTGCCCCTGATGCGGAAATCAGCATGGAAGCCAATCCGGAAAGCCTGCAGGAGAAGTACAGGGTACAGGCATTTCGGGAAGCAGGTGTCACGCGTATCTCCATGGGCGTACAGAGCATGTCGGATAACGATTTGCGAACGCTTGGCCGCATCCACACGGTGGAACAGGCACAAAAGGCAGCTGAACATGTGCATGCAGCAGGTTTTGCGTCCTTTGGCATCGATCTCATGTGGGGCCTCCCAGGCCAAAGTCTGGAGGACTGGCTCGATGTTCTGCAAAGGGCCTGTGAGCTTTCACCTGACCATATCTCGGCCTATGGCCTCACAATAGAAGAAGGGACAAAGCTCGAAAGGAGTATCGAGCAGGGAAAGCTGTTTCTTCCTGAGGAAAACACCCTTGCGCAGATGTTCTTGCAGGGACACGAGATGCTCGAAGCACGGGGTTTTGAGCACTACGAGATTTCCAATTTCGCGCGAAAGGGCCATGCCTGCCGCCACAACCTGGGTTACTGGCAGAGAACAGACTACCTGGGAGTGGGAGCAGGTGCTGTGTCCACTTGGCGGGGGCAACGTGTGTCCGAGCCATGTGATCTCAAGTACTGGCTTGCAAGCGAGCCCCATGAAAGGAATCGGGACATTGAACAGCTGGACAGGCAGACTGTGCGGGAAGAGCATATCATGCTTTCCCTGCGCACAAAGAGAGGCCTCGACGTCACAAGTCTGGACAGAGATGGTGGAGATTTTCTCATGGAAAACAAGCCGTACGTTCAAGCCCTGGTTGATGCGGGACTGGCGTGCATACGGCATGAAGAGGGCAAGGCCCTTCTGGCGCTTACCCCCAAGGGCATGCTGGCCTCCAACGATATCGTGGCAAGGTTCTTTTGAGTTCAGCATGGACAGTGAGTGAATGTTTCACGTGAAACAATCACAGTTAATTTGCAGACAGACCTGCCCAGATTGTACTGTAGGGTCTGGAGCCATGCGCGAAAAAGGCAACATTTCGAAAAATCCCAACCTTGCTGCTGCTCCTGCCATCAGGTATTGGAGAAAAAACCGGATGTTGGGTGCCCAATTGTTCTCTCCCAACGACCGCCAAGCTGTCCCGCTACAAACTCCACAGAAGAGAGCATGCTGTTGGGGACAACTTTCCTTTGTTTTTTGCTACGGCCAGTGTGACCGATTTTGAGGTGATCCAATGACAACAGAATTTTCCAGACGTACCATACTCGTGGGAGCGGCTGCGCTGACCGCTGCCTCGGCTCTGCCGGGTATGCGTCTCTCGAATGCACATGCTGCCGAAGCCGTGCAAAAGACACCCGTCATCGGCAGCAAAAACGTCACGGGCATGCAAACACCTGGCAGCCGCGCAAAAGTCTATTTCACGCGCCATATTGATGCGGAACACCTTGTCCGGATCTACGGCCTCGTGAACCAGCATATCTTTGGCAAGGTAGCCATCAAGCTGCACACAGGCGAAAAACACGGTCCCAACATACTGCCCCCTGACCTTGTGGCAGCCCTGCAGAAAACCATTCCGAACAGCAATTTGGTTGAGACCAACACGCTCTACCACGGAGATCGCGGCACCACGGCCGATCACCGGGAAACGCTGAATGTCAATGGCTGGACATTCTGCCCGGTCGATATCCTGGACGAGGAAGAGGATGTCAGCCTGCCCGTACGCAACGGCCTGCACCTCAAGGAGGTGGCCATGGGAGGGCACATTGTCAACTACGATTCCATGGTTGTCCTGACCCACTTCAAGGGACACGCCAGAGGCGGCTTTGGCGGCTCCATGAAGAATATTGCCATTGGCTGTGCCTCGGGTCAGGTGGGCAAGCGTCAGGTGCACGGTATCGGCAAAAAGCTTCCCGCCACAATAGACGGCTGGCCTGGCAAGGAGCCTTTCATGGAGAACATGGCAGACTCTGCCAAGGCAGTTTGCGACTATTTTGGGCCCCGCATGGCCTTCATCAATATCATGCGCCGCATGTCAGTGGACTGCGACTGCGCAGGGACCTCGGCAGCAGAACCCACTATTCCGGATCTCGGCATCTGCGCATCCACTGATATCCTGGCAGTGGATCAGGCCTGCTGCGACATGGTTTTCGGTCTGCCCAAATCCGTCAACCACGACCTTGTGGAGCGCATCCAAAGCCGCCATGGCTTGCGCCAGCTAAGTGCCATGAAAGAACTTTGCATGGGCAATCCCCAGTACGAACTCATAGACATAGACAAGGCCTGATTATCTGCAGGCTTCACAAATGCCCCTTCTATTCCCAGAGAAATCTGGATGCCCTCCATCGCTCTCTTGCCCAGCTTGAGGTCGGAAAAACGGTTTCCTTTTCTCTCGAAGAATTGAAATCCCGACAGTGAAAATCACGTTTGCAGGGCAAGCATGGGAGGAGTATCTTTCATGGGGCGAAGATACAAAAAATCCAAAGAGCATCCATTTTCTTTTGCGGGATCTGACTCGTGGGGGAAATGAGGGCACCGGGAAGCCTGAACCTCTGAAAGGCAATCTCCCGGGCTTTTGGAGCCGAAGAATCGCTGCAAAAAACTGCCTAGTCTACAAAATCACAGACGAAGCTGCCGAAATCATACAATGCAGAGGACACTACTAAGGCTTATTTCTTGCGACGGCCAATCGCATCGTGGAAATATGTGCTGTTTTCTGCCACAGACTAAATGTTTCACGTGAAACATTCTCCTTAGGTTTGACAAATATCTTCATCTGGAAGGGAATAGGTTTTGTTTTTCCAAAAGGTCCTGTCATTCTTGCAAAAGCAAGTACGCGAAGAGCCTTTGCCTGTAAAACAGGAAGGCGTCTTCACACAGGACGTTGCACCTTTTTCCGCTGCGAAAAACTCCATTGCCTTCATTGACGCCGAAATCAATGCCGATGGTACAAGGGTCTGCGATCTTGGCGCGTTCAGTGAAGAGAGGGGCTCCTTTCACTCAAACAACCCAAGGGCCTTTCTTGACTTCATTGCCGAAGCCGACTTTGTCTGCGGGCACAACATCCTGCGTCACGATCTGGCCTTTCTGGAAAAGACCGCAGACATCCGAATTTCAGCCAAGATCATCGACACGCTGCCCCTGTCCCCCCTGCTCTTTCCCAAACGGCCCTATCATTCCCTGCTGAAGGACGACAAGCTCAGGGTCGATGAGCTGAACAATCCCGTCAGCGACTGCAAGAAGGCTGCAAGCCTCTTCCACGACGAGGTCAATGCCTTTCGTGCCCTGCCCTCGCAGATACAGGCCATCTACTGCGGGCTTCTCAAGGGCTCGCCATCCTTTGCAGGCTTTTTTGCCTACCTCGCCCTCCCCTCTGATATCCCCGGTGAAGCTCCGATCCTTGCGGAGATAATACGAACAGCCTTTGCGGGCAGGATCTGCGCAAGGGCCGATCTTGCAGATATTGTCGCATATCTGCCCGAGGAGCTCGCCTACGCCCTTGCCCTGATTGGCACTGGCGATCCGACTTCGGTTACGCCACCCTGGGTCCTGCACAGCTTTCCACAAGTCACGGAGGTCATCAAAAGGCTGCGCCACACACCCTGTCAGGAAGGCTGTCCCTACTGCACAGAGGCGCTCAACGTGCATAAGGGGCTGCAGAACATATTCGGCTTCGAAAACTTCAGGACCTACAATGGCGAGCCCCTGCAGGAAAGGGCAGCCAGGTCTGCAGTCGAGGGACACTCCCTTCTAGCCGTCTTTCCCACTGGCGGCGGCAAATCCATCACCTTCCAGCTGCCGGCCCTTATGGCAGGCAAGTGCGTGCATTGCCTGACAGTGGTCATCTCTCCCCTTCAGTCGTTGATGAAGGACCAAGTGGATAACTTGGAAAAAGTGGGCATCACCGAAGCCGTGGCCATCAGTGGCCTGCTGGACCCAGTAGAGCGAGCCAACGCCCTGGAGCGCATCGAGGACGGGTCGGCTTCCCTGCTCTACATCTCCCCCGAACAGCTGCGCTCACGCACTATAGAAAGGTTGCTGCTCAGACGAAACGTTGTCCGCTTTGTTATCGACGAGGCCCACTGCTTTTCCGCCTGGGGGCAGGACTTCCGAGTGGACTATCAGTACATAGGATACTTCATCAGGGAGCTGCAGGAGGCAAAGGGGCTCGGGAAAGAATCCATCCCCGTTTCCTGCTTCACGGCCACTGCCAAGCAAAAGGTCATAAGCGACATCTGCCAGTATTTCAGGGAGACGCTGAATCTGGATCTGCAGATCTTTGCCTCTACCCAGGCCCGCAAAAACCTGCACTACAAGGTGCTCTTCAGGGAAACGGACGAGGAAAAGTACGCCACCCTGCGCGATCTTGTGGCCGCAAGGAACTGCCCAACCATTATCTATGTTTCCAGAACCCGCCAGACAGAAAAGCTGGCAGAGAAACTGACAAGCGACGGCTTTGCTGCCCTAGCCTTCCACGGCAAAATGGACCCTGCAGACAAGGTCGAAAACCAGGAAGCCTTCATGCGGGGCGAGGTCAGGAGCATTGTTGCGACCTCGGCCTTTGGCATGGGCGTAGACAAGAAGGACGTGGGCCTTGTCGTTCACTATGACATTTCCGGCTCCCTGGAAGACTACGTGCAGGAAGCTGGCCGTGCCGGCCGCGACCCGTCCCTGCAGGCAGACTGCTATGTGCTCTACAACGATGCGGATCTCGACAAGCACTTCCTTCTGCTCAATCAGACAAAGCTCAGCATTAGCGAAATCCAGCAGGTCTGGAGAGCCATAAGGGCGCTCACAAGGCGCCGCCCGCGTGTATGGTGCTCGCCACTGGAAATCGCCAGGGAGGCAGGCTGGGACGACTGCAATGCCGATGTGGAGACAAGGGTGCGCACCGCCCTGGCTGCGCTGGAAAACGCAGGCTACCTTGAGCGAGGCAAAAACATGCCCAGGATCTATGCCACAAGCATACTGGTGAAGAACATGCTTGAGGCTGGAGAGCGCCTGGACAAGTCGGCGCTCTTTTCGGAAACCCAGCGCATCAATGCCCGCAGAATCATGACCGCCCTCCTCGGCAGCAGGAGCAGGGCACGAGCAGGAAACGAGGAAGCAGAATCCAGGGTGGACTACCTGGCAGATCGCCTGGGTCTTGTCCGGGAAGAAGTCATACAGCTCATCAGCCTCATGCGCCTGGAGGGCCTTTTGGCCGACATGCAAGACATGTCTGCCTTCATCCATGCCTCGGACAAGGAGAACAAGTCCCTCCACATGCTGGAACAGCTCGCAAAGCTGGAAAAGCTTTTGATCGGCGAACTGCAACAGAATGGCTCGGATGTGTCCTTGAAGGAGCTCAACGAAAAGGCCCAAAACGCCGGCATTGCCAGGGCAAGCGTCCGCAATCTGAGAACGCTTTTGAACTTTCACATCATCAAAAAATGGGTGCATCGCCCAGAGTACAACAGGGCAGACACTGTGCGCCTTGTGCCGGCACTTCCCCTGTCTACCCTGCAAAAAAGGTTTTTCCTGCGCATTGCCCTGTGCCGCTTCATCATCACGACACTCTACAACGAGGCCAAGGATGTGCCCGAGAGCAAGAGCGGGATGAAGCCGGTCTGTTTCTCGGTTGTCGGTCTCTACAACGGCTACAGGGCCATGGCACGCACCCAGCTCTACGCAGAATCGATCAGCCTGAAGGATGTGGAAGACGCCCTTCTCTATCTTTCGAGGACACAGGTCCTGAAGCTCGAAGGGGGCTTTCTCATTCTCTACAACGCCCTGGAGATCCGCCGCCTCATCGAAAACACCAGGGTCCAGTACAAGAAGGCAGACTACCAGCTTCTGGACGACTTCTACAAACACAAGACACAGCAGGTGCACATCATTGGCCGCTACGCCCACCTTGTCGTGGAGAACTACGAGGCAGCGCTGCAGTTCGTGCAGGACTACTTCCAGATGGACTACAAAAAGTTCATCACAAGGTACTTCAGGGCGGACGAGATTGCCGAGCTTGGCCGCACCATCTCCGCTCAAAAGTACAAAGAGCTCTTTGGCACTCTCTCCGCCACGCAAAAGGCCATCATCAACGATGTCGAGAGCAAAAACATTGTCGTTGCCGCTGGCCCTGGCAGTGGCAAAACCATGCTCCTTGTCCACAAGCTGGCCTCGCTTTTGCTTCTGGAGGACGTGAAGGCAGAGCAGTTGCTGATGCTGACATTCTCGCGGGCTGCTGCAACGGAATTCAAAAAGCGCCTTGTCGGCCTCATAGGCAATGCCGCCCATTTCGTGGAGATCACAACCTTCCACTCCTACAGCTTTGATCTGCTTGGCAGGATCGGCAGCCTGGAAGGCGTGGAAAACATTGTGCAGAAGGCCGCGGACAGGATTAGCCAGGGCGAGGTCGAACAGGGCAAAATCACAAAGAGCGTTCTTGTCATAGACGAGGCCCAGGACATGGCCTGCGACGAATTCAACCTTGTCCTTGCGCTGATGAATCACAATGAGGGCATGCGTCTCATTGCCGTAGGCGATGACGATCAGAACATCTTTGCCTTCAGGGGCGCGGATTCGGGCTTTTTGCGCTCGCTTGTGACAGAACATGGCGCTACCCAGTACGAAATGTCGGACAACTTCAGAAGCAGCACAGCTGTCGTGTCCCTTGCCAACGCCTTTGCCGCAACCATACGCCAGCGCATGAAGAAGGAGCCCATCCGGGCAGTGCATACGGATCCGGGCAAGGTCTGCATCACAAGGCACTACTGCGGACATATGGAAGAGCCTATTGTGAGGCAGATTCTCGCAACGTCTGGCGGGGAGCGGTGCTGCCTGCTCACGACTACCAACGACGAGGCCCTGCAGCTCACGGGGCTTTTGCTGAAAAAGGGTGTTCGAGCAAGCCTGATACAGTCCATGGAGCACTTCAGGCTCTACGATCTGCTCGAAATTCGCCATTTCCTCAAATGGCTCGACACCATGCAAAAGTCCCCAATCATCTCCGACGAGGCATGGGAAACTGCAAGAACACGGCTTGAGAGGCAGTACGCCACAAGTTCCTGCCTTGAGAACTGCAAACGACTTTTGCGCGACTTTGAGGTCACCCACAAGGAGAAGTACCGCAGCGATCTGGAAAACTTCATCAGGGAGTCCGCATACAACGATTTCTCAGCTGTGGAGGGCGCACCTGTCACTGTGTCCACCATCCACAAGGCCAAGGGACGCGAGTTTGATAAAGTCTACATGCTGCTGAACGGCACCAATGCGGCCACAGACGATGACAGACGCACGCTCTATGTGGGCATGACCAGGGCCAAAAAGGAGCTCTACATCCACTGCAACACCGCTCTCTTCGCCTCCCCTGCCATAAGAAACGTCGAGGGTCTCGCCTATGTCGAGGACAGGAACACATACGCAGAGCCCGAAGAAATTGCCTTGCAGCTGACGCACCGGGACGTGGTCCTGGACTTTTTCAAGGGCAAGAAGGGGTACATCTTTGGCTTGCGCGCAGGCGAGCCCCTCTGTTTCACGCCAGGAGACAGGGAGCTGCACGCACGGGTGAATGGCAAGGCCATGCCTGTTGTCAGATATTCGAAGGCTTTTCGCGAAAGACTCAAAAGACTGACAGACAGGAGATACAGGCCATATTCATCCAAAATCCGCTTCATCCTGGCCTGGAAGGGAAAGGAAGATGCGGAGGAAACGGCTATTGTCCTACCGGATGTCGTCCTGCGTCGAGACTGAAATTGGATTGTTTCACGTGAAACAATGCATTGGTCGCTGTCAGAAGGAACGAGAAGAGGTAGCATTGGCTCCTCATACTGCCGCTCTCCTTGGGGTTCTGAACTACAACGTTGCACAGTTCATGCCCCACTGGCAACGTAGACAACAGCAATGGCAACAAGGGATGTCTACGCAGACGCCTGGCTTCACGGACAACTAGGTTGTCTCTCCCCGTCTCTGCCCCTGAACTCTTGCAATAAGTTCTCACACAAGTCTGAACATGTTCCTTTCAGGGGACACAGTCGAGCAGGCACACAAGAAGTTGGTGCACCTTCGCTGAACGAAACTTGCGCCTCATGGAAAGCAATATCTTGTGTGTCCCGCACATTGTCTCAAAAGAGACTGTACAGAGTCCCAAAATATATCTACATGAAAGGGGAGCCCTGGCCTGCTGATAACAGGAACCGGGGCTGGACGGCGCGTTACAGCACCCTGCACGGCTGCCAAGTGAGTTATGTGTAGTTTTCGCCCCCGGACCCACCGCGAATGGGCCGGGGTTATCTGTTAGATGGCGTCAGACGCCGAGATCAGTACCAAAGCCGACGCGACAAGTAGGGGGAAAACAAAACTCCTCATGGCCGCCTCCTTTCCTGGCTTGCGCCGCTCCAAGCGCAGGCTTGGAACGAAAAAAGACACTGCTCTAGCCACACTATTCCAGTGATTGTTTCACGTGAAACAATACCTGCTCAACATTTTTAGCTCAAGAAAAAAAGCTGTGTCTGCGCTAGGTGTTCGTACTGTTCGCACACGCCCACGGCTTCCACTGCCGCGTGTCCCACTGTGCACAGACCATGCTGACGCATGAAAACTGCCTTTATGGCTGGATCCGCAAAGCCTTCCGCAGTGGAGTTGGCAAGCTCTTCCGTGCCAGGTTCACAGGCATCGGCTATTGCCAGAGTTGCTCTCCATGTCTCTGCTTCAAAGAGAGGCATGCGCAGAAAATCCTGTTCCGCGACGCGCAGGGAGAGTGCCAGCATGGCCGCAGGGTGCACATGGAGCACGTAGCGGACATCCGGACGCTTTTTGTAGATGGCCACATGCATGGCCGTTTCGCTTGAAATAGCCGGTCCATGGAGCCCCCTCCCCTCTTCGTCAGCAAGAGCCACATCACAGGGCTTCAAATGACCTTTTGCCACACAGGTTCCGGTCACGAGCAATGCGTAGCCATCTTCCCTGTCCAGGCGAACACTCATGTTGCCGTTGAAGCCCCGCATGAAGCCGCACTGCCAGGCGTCGCGACACGCTGCATGCATGTCCTTGAGCGCCCTTGCGCAGGCCTTTGCGTCAATGCCCATGGCAGACAGATCGCTTTTGCTCAAGCCTGCTGCCTCAAGCCAACCTTTGAGAAGATGTTTCACGCGCCCCTCCAAAAAGCTTAGACGGAAAAGTGGTCAAAGCCCTGCAGATTGTCTATGGGCTCCCTGTTGCAGAAAATTGTCTCGCCAGAGGTCACAACGCCGATTTCCCAAAAGTCGGGAATGGCTGCGTGCAGGGCTGCCAGCATGTCCGGCGCGCAACTCCCAAGCAGGGCATAATCGTCCCCGCCAAGAAGGGCCTCATGTACAGGATTCTTTCCATTGGCCCTGCACCAGGCGATCAGCTCCCGATGGAGCAGGCCTGCGGGAATGATGAGTTCCGCACCCAGGGCCTGACCCTCTTCGTCCCACACACCAGTCTCGCCGCTGAGGCCAAGAAGACGCGGCAGATCGCGCACAATGCCGTCGGAGAGATCCATGAGCGCAGGCGGTCTTGCGTTCATACCTGCGCGCGCAAGCATGAGTCCCGCGTCCACCCTGGGTTCGGGCTTGAGCAGGGCCTGGCAGGCCTTGGGGTAGTCCTCGAAGGCGCTACGTCCTCTTTTTTCAAGCTCTAAGAGCCCTGCCCTCGCAAGGCCCAGGGCACCCACGACGAAGATGGCATCGCCCGGCAGGGACCCTGCCCTGGAGAGAAAGCCCCCTACCCCCACCACTTCGCCAAAGACCGTGACGGACACAAGCAGCTTCTCGGTCCTTGAGAGATCGCCGCCTATGAGCGCCATGCCGTACCTGGACGCAAGGGAACCCATGCCGGCAAAAAAGTTGTTGAGCCAGGTGGGATCAATGTTCTTTGGCAGTCCCAGATTCAGGGTAAAGGCAAGAGGTTTCGAGCCGCAGGCTGCAAGGTCGCTGATATTGCAGGCCAAAGCCTTGTGGCCGATCTCTTCTGCTGTCGCGTAGGAGGTGCGAAAGTGCACGTCCTCCAAAAAGAGGTCACTGCTGATGGAAAGGGGTTTGCCTGCGGGCAACAGAGCACAATCGTCTCCGCGCCCGACAAGGACACCAGGCTTTCTCAAGGGAAAGTAGCGTCCCAGGGTGTCGAGAATGTCGTCTTCAGAAGCGAATGGCCCTGCTGGCATAGTTTTCTCCGATGCTATCCGCAAAGATGGCGGATCCCGAAATGGCTTTGGATTCTATTTCTTCACAAAAACGTAGGCGGGCATGATGGTCTTTGTACCAAGTACAGGAAAGGAGATTACAAGGTTGCCGTTTTCCAAAACGTTCACTATGCGCCCCTCGCCAAAGATGCGGTGCTGGCATTTGGTGATCTGCTTGGCCCGTATTTCCTTCATGGCATCCATGGCAGGAACAAGGTCGCCCTGCGAACCTTCTTCACGGACAGCTGCTGGTTCTTCCGCCCTGCTCTGCGTTTCCTGCTTGCTCTCTGCTTCCCTAGTCCTGGTCTGGAGCCTTGGCTTGCTCTCGGAACTTACGTAGAGATTGCCATTGGGCAGGACCCTGGCCTCGTCGGCGTCGTCAGCGTCCAGTTCCTGCAGGAAGGTGCTCATGGTGCAGTAGGCATCTCCCCCATAGGATGCCTGGGATTCGGAGCGAACGTACCAGTAGAGTTCCAGCTTGTCCTTGGCCCTAGTACAGGCAACGTACATGAGCCTGCGCTCTTCCTCCATGGCCTCCTCTCGCGCGAGAGCAAAGCGCGAGGGAAGCTTTCCGTCCACAAGATCTAGGACAAAGACGTGCTTCCACTCAAGCCCCTTGGCGGAATGGATGGTGGAGAGGACGACAGCGTCTTCGTTCTCCTCTTCCCTGTCCACACTGTCGAGCAGAACTTCGGCAAGGAAGAGATCAAGCTCGGGCGTCGTGGTCGCCATGGTGTGCAGCTCCATGAGCCCCATGCGCCTTGTCTGACAGTCTGCGGGGTACTGTTCCTCAAGGTGAGGCTCGTACAGGTCAATGACCCTTTCCACAATGTCCGCAGCATTGAGCTTTTGCGCGCGCAGTTCGGCAAGGCTGTCGAGCTCCGCAAAAAGGGCGGGATAGTTCTTGCGGTACCTTGCCTCGCCCTTCTCTCCCAGGGCATGAAATATCTTTTCCGCTGTCTTTATGCCTATCTTGGGCTGCATGCAGGCTATGCGGGTGAAGCCAGGCAGATCCATGGGGTTCACAATGAAGTACAGATAAGCCATGAGATCCTTGACATGGGCTGCTTCCTGGTAGCGCACCCCCCCGTACTTCTTGTAGGCTATACCCTTTGCAGCAAGATTTGCCTCAAGCTGGTAGGACTGGTAGCCGGAACGAAAGAGTACGGCAATCTCGTTTGCAGGCTCTGTTTCAAGCAGGTCGGCTATCCTCTCTGCCACACAGCGTGCCTGCTCAATGTCGCTTCTGCACTCAACCTCCAGGACAGGTTCCCTGCCCTCTCTTTTGGCTGTCAGGGTCTTTTCGTAGCCTTCCCTGGCGTAGCTCATCACCCTGTTTGCCACCTGCAAAATGGGCTGAAGGGATCTGTAGTTCTCCTCAAGGGCCACAATGCTTGTTCCGGGAAACATCTTTGGGAAGTCAAGGATATTGCGCACGGTTGCGCCGCGGAAGGCGTAGATGGACTGCGCCTCGTCGCCCACGGCCATGACCGAACGCTCATCCTCCAGGCTTCCTGCCAAAAGCTTGAGAATCCGGGCCTGCACGAGGTTGGTGTCCTGGTATTCGTCCACGAGGATGTGGCGATAGGTTGCCCTCAGCACATTGAGGGCCTCCCTGTCGGTTCTCAAAATATCCTCTAGTTCGAAGAGCAGATCGTCGTAGTCAAGCAGGGCATTTTCCCGCTTGTAGGTTGCATAGGCCCTGCCCAGTTTTTCCAGATCGTCGGCGTAGGGCAAAACATTGGGAGATTCCCTTGCTATTATCTGCCCTATGCCTTCTTCCTTGTTCCTGGCCTTGCTGAAAAATCCGATCACAGTCTGAACGTTCGGAAAGCCGCGCATGCCCTTGCCGATGTTCGCCTCTTCCTTGCAGCGGCGAATGATGCCCTGCTGGTCCGTGGCGTCGAGAACGCTGAAAGGGCGTTCTTCAAGCCAGGCAGGCTTGAACTGGCGCAGGACCCTGTAGGCAAAGGCGTGGAAGGTGCCGCCGTAGAGGCCGTGCAGCTCGGCTCCGAGCAGATCGGTTGCCCTGTCGAGCATCTCCTTCGCCGCCTTGCGGGTAAAGGTCAGAAGGACAATGTTGTAGGGAGCCACACCGTGTTCCACAAGCCAGGCCAGGCGGTACACAATGGTACGCGTCTTGCCAGTGCCTGCGCCGGCAATGACAAGCATGGGCCCATAGGGAGCCGAAACCACCCTGTACTGTGCCGTGTTGAGCAAATCCCTGTACGCCAGCATGTCCTTCCTCCTGCCTTTTTTCCCTCGTTATTCGCCCTGCTCTTCCAGGGTGTTCAGGGAACGGGCCCTGTCACGCAAAAGCTCAAACCAGCCGCGCGAGGACTTCAGGAGAAAAAACACCACTGCTGCAATGTCCATGAGCAGGGACAGAAGACGGCTTACGGCAAGGCCCTGGGAAAAGGCAAAGACCTCTGCACCGTATACGGCAAGGAAGCCGGCGTTCACTGCAGTCAGAAGATAGACAAGATAGAGAGGCCAGCGGTGACAGCGGCTCAAGAGAAAGGCGCAGGCTCCTTCGACAAGGGCCGCTACAGCCATCTCGATGAGTACAATGCGCAGATGGGACTGGCCACTTGTCCCGGCCTCCTGCCACTGCACGTCACCGGTTATGATGAGAAAGACCAGGGCAACTGCGCTTGCTGCATACAGAAAGACTATGCCAAAACGCACGTTCTCGGGCTTTTCCGGCAGAGGTGGGAGCACCACGCCCTGTTCCTGCTTGTCCCTGTATTTGCGCGCCCTCTGAAAACTAGCTGCCATGTTCTCTCCCTGATCCTTCTCACCTGTATGTAGTGTCGTATTGTCCTGCCCAATCCCTGGGTCTAGTGCTCGTGGCGCTTCAGTTCGGCCTTCAGTTCCTCGCGGATCTGCGTGGCCTGGTCTGTGGCACACCACTGGGCAAAGGCGTTCTGCCAGTCGGCAAAGTCGAGGAAGTTTTGCTCAAGGCTCTGCTCGTAGGCCTGAACCCAGATGTTGAACAGCTGCAGGCCTATCTGGAAGGCATGGGTGTCAAAATAGGCAGACAGGGATCCTTGCGGAATGAGATCTCCCTCGTAGGTGTCCCTGATAAAGTTGCACACAGCACTTCTGGAAACGTCCAGGGTGAGTTCCCTGCCGTTCAGCTCCTCGGCCATGGGGTAGAACTCAAAGAACCTCTCGCGTATGCGGTCCAGCGCCTTTTCGGGAATGGCAATGGAGAGCACGTACTTGCCCTCACTTACCTCGTCTTCCCTGAGAAAATAAAAGCGCAGCCAGTTCTCGAACATAACCGAATTCAGCATGGCTGCCACGGCATTGTGAAAGCGTTCCTGCTCTTCAGGCATGATTACTCCTTGTCTTTGCTGCTGCCATCATAGGCAGCAAGGATTGCACGTGCGTCCGACTCCATTTCCACGGGCAAAAGCGCCAGCCTGCAGAAATCGTCTGCGGTATCTATGTCCAGCTTGACCTCGGGACGCCTGAGCCAGTCTTCCTCGGGGTCAAAGGTGCCGATAGAAAACCTGTCCCTGTTGTCCCAGATGTAGTTCAGGCAATGCTCGCGCTGCGAGGGCTGATCGGCCTTCTTGCCTATATCCTCCAGAAGATCCCTGGACAGTATTTCCGCGCCCAGGCCGTCCGGCCAGAGGTTGTTGCGGGGAAT
>ENA-ORSJ01001858-ORSJ01001858.1-human-gut-metagenome-genome-assembly--contig:-NODE-1858-length-15752-cov-2.907753_pt1 | contig 15752 bp, 8 predicted proteins | sample MGYA00242191_ERZ509158 | MGnify/ENA primary metagenome ERZ509158 (study PRJEB26280, sample SAMEA2338623) | human gut metagenome | biome: human gut; feature: human-associated habitat; material: faeces...
GTTAGCCAGTCTGATACCCCATGTGGTGAGGGGTAATGAAAACCTTATGCCCCTTTGCCTTCTGTTTCCAGTCCTCGATCGACGTACATTCCACAAGCGGAGCATCCAGGTCGTAATTCAAGGCCACATGGTCGCCATGTTCCATGCTGTGCGCCTCATAGCCTATGAAAGTCAGAAACTCCCCCTCCTTGTTATATTCGTTCGTCATCTTCACATACTTGTCATACCCTCCTGCCCTCAAGCGTTTGAAAGCACTGGTATGATAGTCGATGACCCACGACAGACGCGGATCGTCTTTTCCCGGAATATCCGGCCACATCGCATGAGGCGTTACGCTCACAAAGTCAAGCTGTCCTTTGGCAGCCTCAAATGCATCGCGCATATCACCGTGCCCATAGGTCAGGTTGCAATGATTGTGCAAGTCCCCCCAAAACAGCTTCATGTTTGTAGGCGACGGCATGATTTTCTTCGCTTCCTTGCTTCCCGGCTTGCATGCGCCGAGCAAACTGCCAGAAGCGGCCAGTCCCAAAAACGACCAGCCCGAAATCTCCAAAAAATGTCTTCTGTCCATGATATCAGATTTTATATAATTACTTTTGTCTATGCTGGAATCTTCTGTCACCTTTGAAAAGCACCTTTTCCTTCTCTTCGGGATCCGTATCGCCATACTGCATCTGAGTTTCTTTCAGCAGCGACATCATTTCCTGCTGAACTTCCGCATATTCCGGATGTCCGAACACGTTGTTCATTTCATTCGGATCTTTCTTCAGGTCATACATTTCCCACTCATCGATATCATTATAAAAATGTATCAGCTTGAAGTCCCGGGTACGTATGCCGTAATGACGCTTTACGCTATGCTCTGCCGGATATTCATAGTAATGATAATAAGCGGCCTTTCTCCATCCGTCCGGAGTTCTCCCTTCATTTTCAAGAATCGGCTTCAACGATTCGCCCTGAATGTCTTCCGGAATATCTATCCCGGCAAGGTCGAGGAACGTAGGAGCGAAATCCACATTCATGCAAATGGCCGAACTGACCGACCCTGCCTTTATCGCCTTCGGATAACGGACTATCAACGGCATACGCTGGCATTCTTCATACATGAAACGCTTGTCGACCCAGCCGTGCTCGCCCAAGAAAAAGCCTTGGTCGGATGTATAGACGATGACCGTATTGTCAAGTTCCCCCTTGTCTTCAAGGTATTTCAGCAGACGACCGATGTTTTCATCCACAGAAACGACTGTCGCCAAATAATCCCTCATATACTGCTGGTACTTCCAACTGACAAGTTCTTTTCCTTTAAGGTTTCCTCTGCGGTACTCTGCTATTCTTCCCGCATAAACAGAATCCCATTTGTGCTGCACTTCCACAGGCATTCTTCTATACACCTTTGACAGACGGTTGGTTGTGTCTTTCAGAAGCTCTTCCCTCGTCATAAGCTTCAAGTCCCAGTCGTCCGTAAAAGTCCTGGCGAGCGACATGTCCTGTTCCGCCGCTGCTCGTCCCCTGCCGGCATAATCATCAAACAACGTAGCAGGCTCAGGAAAAACCGTATCGTTGAACATGCCGAGATGTTCCGGAGCCGGCATCCAGTTCCTGTGAGGAGCCTTTTGATGAAACATCACACAGAAAGGCTTCGACGTATCTCTTCCGTCAAGGAAACGGATTACCTTATCCGTGATGATATTCGTCACATAACCTTTTTCCGTGATGTGTTTTCCGTTCTCGTTGAAATCCGGATCATAATAGTCGCCCTGCTCTTCCTGCCCGGTCAGTATACTCCAATAGTCAAAGCCCTGAGGCTCCGAAATCAGATGCCATTTTCCGATAACAGCGGTTTCATAGCCAGCCTGCTGAAGCAGCTTCGGAAAAGTCTGCTGGCTTCCGTCAAAGGTACTGGCATTGTCTGTAAATCCGTTCACATGACTGAACTTTCCCGTCAGCACACAAGCGCGCGACGGTCCCGACAAAGCATTCACCGCATAGCAATTGTCAAAACGGATACCTTCCTCCGCAATGCGGTCCATATTGGGAGTCTGGATAAGATGGCCTCCATAACATGACATTGCCTGTGTTGTATGGTCATCTGTCATGATGAAAATGATATTGGGCTGTTCTGCATGCTCTTTCTGATGGGAAGCACATCCCAAAAGCCCGAGTGTGGCCACACAAAGACTGCCTGATATGTTTTTCATAATTACCGATTTTTCTTAAAAAAAACGAGCGTGCACCGAACTGTGACGGCACACGCTCATCCGTCAATGATTATAAATTGTATTTCAATACCTGTTTCTTGCCGTTCACCTTCACTTCCACTTCAAGCCCTTTCTCATCGAACTTCTTGTTCTTGAACTTGGCAGACATTTCGGGCGCATCGGCACTGTCTTTCATCGGATAGATGACAGTGATGTAGCGTACGGCATCGCCTCCGTCTTTTCTGACATTGAACGAAACATTCATACGCTTCACCTTCTTGCGGTAAGCAGTCGACTGCCACCCCTCTTCTTTCTTCATTGTCATTCCGTCCGGGCCGAAACATTGCAGCTTCATGTTGCTGCCGTTTTCAAGCTGAGTGACGAAAGTCATATCCTCACGGCTGTTGGCTATCTTTCCTTTCGGCATCTGATAATGCAGATTCACTACACCTTTGGCACTGCCTGCAGCCTCATCGACAATCACGAAATAAGTGTTGTCGACAAAGAACACCGAACGGCGATGCTTCAGGTTCTTGTAGCCCGGATTTTCTGTCACCAAAGTCTGCACATCTCCATCCGGCTGCCAAAGCTTGGTTACAGACTCTGTCGTTTCCAAGTCCTTGTCGTTCAAGGTCAGCGTATTATGCACCCTTGTCTGGCGGAACCATTTTCTCCATTCCATCACTTCTCCTTCACCGGCGTAAACATACGAACCGGAATCAGGGAACAAGTCTTTTCCGTTGAACCAAAGTTCAAACGTTCCGTTGTCCGGCTGGCAATGCCAGAACCCTTTCGGACCAGCTTTCACAACCATCTGGGTAGCATCCATTCCCCAAGAGTTGCGGAAAACAAAGAAGCCGGATGTCAGGAAACCTTTCGACAGATAAGCAGGCAGTTCGCCTTTCTTTCCCTCCGTTGCAAAATAAAGAATCGCCTTGTTGTCGGGGAAAAGCTTCGCCCATTGCTTGTAGTTCTTTATCATTTCCTTCTTGGTTGTCAGCTTAGCATCGCTGAAACAAGGATTGGTATAGTCCGGGAAGCTGACGTTCATGTAGAACATAATCATATTTTCCACCGTATCCAGATACTTTTTCGGGAACTCGTCACGGAAGCCGTTCATATCTGCCAGATACAAGGCCTTGCAGAAGATATTGATAGCTGCCAGATGATAATGCGGATCAAGTTCAAACTGCCCTCCGTCATCATATACCTGCACACCTATCTCACGATTCAGGATATCTATCCCGCTTTTCCTCCACATCTGAGCATCCTTGAACTCGGGGAAGAAAGTCCCGGCATACATGATGCGCTGCGACTCAAACAACAGGTGGTTTCCCTTGTCAGAGTAGTGTCCGATAAGGTAGTTCGCATGTTTGTAATAATTAAGCAGGAACTCGGTAAGGAATTCCGGCGTAAACGACGGAGAAACGAGGAAAAGCTGGAACTGCGTAGTCTGGTCCTGCAGACGGTTGCTGATTTCCAGCGGACGCCATGCAAAGCGCATGTTCTCGGCATCCCCTTTCAGTTTAGAATCTCCTTTCATTTCAAACTCATCCTTGCTGATTTCCACCAGCGGATTTTTCCTTATCCAGTCGATGTACTGTCTGGTCCATTCTTCCGCATATTTTTCATCACCCGAAATACGGTAAGCCTTCCCCATCGGAGTAAACCATTTGTGACGGTGAAGCTGCCAGCGCAGTTCATTATCCTTTACCGGCCAATAGCGCCAGTCGATGTCTTCTCCGTAATTAAACGAGGGCTGGTATCCCTTATGCGCAAAAAAAGTATGCTGCAAGGCATCGTCCGCCCACTGCTGTTCGGTCTTGCTGATTTTGATGCTTTTCAGATTGATGTCCGGGGTTTTCACACCTGTGCGGGCACGGTAATAATCCAGCAGTTCTTTAGCCGCCTCAGCATCCTTTCCTTCATTATGCAAAGCCTTCACTTTCTCCAGTCCGGGATAATCCAGGTTCAGCAAAGAAAAGACTTCAGTCTTCAGTTCCTGCGCCATAGCCTGTCCCAAAGCAAAGCATGAAACGACAGCCATCGCCACGGTCTTCAAATTCAGTTTCATAATCATTTAAGATCTTTATAGGTTAGTTTTTTCAGGTCCATATAACGCTTCAGTGCCTCCATATAATAATAATCGGCATAATTCAACGGAGTGTCAATCTCAGATCCGTTGGGAAGCGATCCGGTAGAATGCATCAATATAAATCCGCAGTTCTCGCCCGGTTTTGCCAGATAAGCAGGCGATGACAGACTTTTCAGAATCTTTTCGGCATAGTCAAAATATTTCTGTCCGTCGGAAACCATTGTGCTCAGTTCCAGCATTCCGGAAGCGGTAACTGCTGCTGCCGAAGCATCACGCGGAGTTTTCGGAGTGACAGGAGCATCATAATCCCAATACGGAATGGCATCATCGGTCTTCACCTTATCCATAATCATATCGCCTATATGGCAGGCAAAGTCGAGATAAGTCGAGTCACCTGTTTCACGGAAGCAGGAAGTATATCCATACACAGCCCATGCCTGTCCGCGAGCCCAGGAAGAATCGTCGTTCTTCCCCTGATGAGTCTGCTTCCTTTCTACCGTACCGTCATCGTTGTAGCTCACCACATGCCAGCAGGTGTAGTCCGGACGGAAATGATTGTGCATGGTCGTATTGGCATGTTTTACGGCAATGTCCTTATATTTAGAATCGCCTGTCATCTTGCTGACCGTAAACAAGAGATCCAGATTCATCATATTATCGATAATCACAGGGAAATTCCATGCGCCGAAATCCCACGAACGGATACAGCCGATTGAATCATTATAACGTTTGTACAGATTATCCGCCGTTTCAGTCATGACAGCGGCAATGGTGTCATTCGGAGCCAGACGGCGTGCGTTTCCATAACTGCAGTTCACCATAAAGCCCAGGTCGTGCGTTCCGCCATAATAGCGGACCGGATTCAACTGATTCGTATACTTGACCGCTTCTGTCTTCAGTGAGTCATTGCCCGTCAGTTCATATGCATACCACAGCGTGCCGGGGAAGAATCCGCTTGTCCAGTCATATACATTACAAAGGCGAAGCTTTCCGAGTTTGTCGGCGGCAGGATTTATCCGCAATGAATCTTTAAAAGTAGCGGAATCACGTTCCAATTGACTGCAAAGGAAATCCATTGTATAGCCTGTCCATATTGACCGGGGGAACTTGCCAGTTCCATCAATTTCCTCCGCTGTCTGCATCAGTTGAGCAGAAGCCACATCCAAACTGTTTTTAATCCAACTGTAATCCTCCTTGGGTGCATTCTGACAAGCAGCAAAAGTCAAAGCTGCAGAAGCGAGAATAACAAAATGTCTTTTCATTCGTCTTTTTAAGTTTAATGTTAATAATTGAAGATTCTCCTGTTTCCTTCTATTACAAAGTTAGGCTTTCTGCTGTAAACAACTGACCTCAAATGTCAAAACGACTGTCAGAAAAGCCGGGAGAATCTTCAATTTTGTTGAAATTTATGTCACTTCTGTATTACCAGCCGGGATTCTGCTTGAACTGGGTACACAAGTCCATGTCGCGCTGCGGGATGGGACAAAGTTCGTTTTTGCCTTTCACCGTATAGTTGTAAACCACATAGTTGGCATCCGGCCACCAGTTCATCAACTTGTCATAAGTTTCCTGAATGGTTTCATAATAAATGCCCCAACGTACCAGATCCAGGCGGCGGTGTCCTTCAAACGCCAGCTCATACTTGCGTTCCTTGCGGACAGCCTCACGGAAAGCAGCCTGATCCATTCCTTGTGCAAGGTCATGACTGGTATCATTATAGGCACGGCGGCGCACTTTATTTACTGCCGCATATGCTTCGTCAGTCGGTCCCCCTTTCCATTCATTCAACGCTTCGGCATAAATCAACAGCACATCAGCATAACGGAGCACATACCAGTTTACATTCGACTTATCATCATTAATGACAACATTGGCAGCCTGAGTGTATTTTTCAATATCCCACTTTGCAGGTGTATAATTCTGTTTATACCTTTGTCCGGCATCCGGATTAAGATCATTCTGAGCCGCCACTTCATCCGTAGTACTGGATGTTTTTGTCCACAGCACATAGTCATCATTATACTGATAATTAGCGATCGAAAGAGGACGACGGCAGTCATATCCCGGTGTACCGGCTTCCGGTTCATACGTATAAACATTGTTAGTTCCGTCTGTCGTCATACCAATGCCATCTTCCGCTCTCCAGTCAAGCACAAATGAATGCACCACTTTATCGTTTGCCGCACAACGTCCTCTCGTACCTGCTATCTGAGTTGCTCTTACCCCATTCCACTTTCCGATACGTCCTACAGGATCGCTGGAAGCACTTGCAGTAGGAGAATAGAAAGAGATCTCAATCAAGCTTTCTGTCGGATCCCAGATACTGTTGCACGTGTTATACCAAAGCTGTTCAAAATCAGCCAGCAAATCATGCTTTCCTGAATTTATCAACTGACCGGCAATATTGGCAGCCTGCTCCCATTTCGAAGTATCCTGGATGGGATATCCAGCCCATGTTGCATAAACTTTTGCCAGCAAACCCATTGCCGCACCTTTTGAAAAACGAAAATCATTACTTTCACGATAAGTGTCGTCCGCAGCATACGGAAGCGTTTCTATAGCATATTTCAGGTCTGCCTCTATGAACTCATATACCTTCACCGGATCCTCCTGCACAAAGGTAGAGGGATGCTGGTCTGACATGGCCGTACTGGTCATCAATACAATGTTTCCAAAACGGCGCACCAACTCAAAGTTATACAAAGCGCGCAAACAACGGGCTTCCGCCAAATAGATAGCGGCAAGATTCTTGTCATCCTCCGACTCAAAACTTTCCATTTTGACAGACAAACGTTCCAAGAAGTCATTGGCACGGTAAACACCCGTATAAAGGGCCTCCCATGTATTCTGGATATCTGATTGAGTGGTAGGATAAGCATTGGTCGGAACGATACGGAAGTTCTCTGTAGAGCTTCCTTCCACCTGTTCGCAGTCCGTGCCCATATTCAGATAAAAAGACAAGTTCATCCCATAAGTAGCATCAACCGCTCCGGCCTGATATACTCCAAGCAGCACGGTTTCCGCCTCACTCGCGTCGTTCATATAATTGTTCTTTTCGATGTCTACATAATCCTCTTCATCCAAGGAGCATGACGTAGCAACTGTTGTCAGACAAGCAGCAGCAAACAGCATCGTATATAGATATTTCTTTTTCATCGTTCGATTGTTTTTTAGAATTGTAAATCAAGTCCAACAGTAAAGATACGGCTCTTCGGATAAGCTCCCCAGTCAAGTCCCGGAGTCATTGGGTTGCTGGCTGCCATGCTGACCTCCGGATCGTAGCCGCTATAACCGGTGATACAGAACAGGTTCTGTGCCTGAGCATATACACGCAGTTTGGAAACCTTAAATTTCTTCGTCCATTCGCGCGGGAAAGTATAGCCCAGCGTCATCGTCTTCAGACGCAAGAATGAGCCGTCTTCCACAAAACGTGAATACACATCATTCGTTATATATCCGTCATATTTCGGCACATTATTTGAAGCATTGGTCGGACTCCAACGGTCTGCCACCTCAGCCAGCATATTCTTACGTCCCAAACGAGATTGAGTAGAGAACAATCTGGTTGCATTATACACATCATTTCCATAGTTGAACTGGAACATGAAGCTGAAGTCCACGCCATAGAAATTAAATGTATTGGTGATACCTCCATACCATTTAGGAAGTGCATTGCCGATTACCGTACGGTCATTTGTCGTAATTACTCCATCACCGTCCTGATCTTTGTATTTTACGACTCCCGGTTCCACTCCTTCAGTGTAACGCTGGTTGTCTGTTACTCCCGGCTTCAGAATCAGCTCACCGGTAGAAGCGCTTGTATAGAAGTCATCGCTCTGATAGATTCCGTCAAACTCATAACCGTAAATCAGGCCAAGCGACTCGCCTACCATCGCTACATAGTCGTAAGCCGTAAAGTTACTGTCGAAACCGGAACGTGCATACATGGCATCCACACCGTCAGCAAGAGCCTTCAGCTCATTGCGGATAAACGAAATATTGAAATTGGTCTGCCAAGTGAAATTCTTCCGTTCAATGTTCGAACTTGTAAGGCTAAGTTCTATACCCTTATTCTGTATTTTACCGATGTTCTGCATCTGAGATTCAAATCCAGTTACATGCGCCAACGACTGTGCAAGCAACAGGTCTTTCGTATTCTTGATAAAGAAGTCGGCAGTAACATTCAGGCGGTTGTCAAAGAAACCCAGATCCAGACCGAGATTCACAGTAGAAGAAGCCTCCCATTTCAGATTGGAGTTTCTCAGCTGCTTCGGCGTTAAAACGGTCACAACCTGATTGCCCACGCCATACTTTGTTGTTTCATAGAGGTCGAGTGAAAGGTAATTAGAAATCCGGTCATTACCAACCAATCCCCATCCGAAACGGAGTTTCATGTTTGAAATCCAGTCAATGCCTTTCATGAAGTTTTCTTCCGAAATACGCCATGCAGCAGAGAATGAAGGGAAATATCCCCACTTGTTCTTTGCAGAGAACCGGGTAGAACCATCGGCACGCATTGTCGCCGTCAAGAGATAACGGTCGTTATAATTATAGTTTGCACGGGCAAAGAAAGAAAGCAGCTTATTGTCCGAACGGCTTGAAGTGACACGGCTCGGGGTAGCTCCTACACCAAGATTGTCGTTTCCTAAATTGTCAAACGGGAAATCCATCGACTGCCCCAACAAGTATTCTGTACCTCTGAATACAATTTCATGACCAAGCATCACATCGTAGCTGTGCTTCTTGATTTTCTGTTTCCACGTCAAGGTATTGCTGTTTGTCCAACTTACCTCACGAGTCATCTGGCTTTGTCCGTATGGACTCTGACCATTACGGTAAGCCTCCTTGGATCCGTCATGGTAAAAGACATCAGCACGCGTATTGGTCGTACGATACGTTCCTGAAACATTGGCAGTCAAGCCTTTGATGATTTCCCATTTAACTGCTGCGTTTCCCGACCACATTTCAGCTTTCCTATTGTTTGTCACATTTTCTGTCTGCATCACAGGGTTCACCTGCGCCAAACTTTCGCCGCTTTCCAGCAGTTCCGGATCAATGGCAGTAGCAAGAAACTCTTCGTTCGTCATACGAAGACCTGCAGTAGGACGTGCGGTAAGAATCTGAGCCAACATGTTGAAACGCCCGCTGTCTCCCGATGTACCCTGTCCCCTGCGGTTAGTCATAGAATAGTTCACCTGTGCATTAAACGACAAGCTCTTTGAAAGTTTCTGGTCAAAACGAAGTTTGAAAGTCGTCTTGTCAAAACCACTGTTATTAAAAATACCGTCTTCTACATAACGTGAAAAAGTTCCTGCATACTTGCTCTGATCAGTACCTCCGGTAAGAGATACGCTATGCGACTGCGACCAAGTCGGATTAAATGTTTCATCCTGCCAGTCTACCGGTTCCACACCTATATAATCATCCAACGTCTGATAACGGTAAGGATTGCCATCTTCATCGTTTCCTTCTCTATAATAGGTGTTAAGATACTGTGAGTTGATTTCTCCTTGAAGCTTTACAAACTCATACGGACTGAGCACATCCAGTTTCTTTGAAATATGACGGTAGGTAGCCGATCCGTTATAAGTGACTGTCGGTTTGCTCACCGTTCCCTGCTTGGTAGTAATCAATACCACACCGTTTGCCGCACGTGCTCCATAAATGGCAGAAGAAGAAGCATCTTTCAGCACTTCAATCGATTCAATATCTGCATCCGAAAGATATTCGATATCATCCACTTGAAAACCGTCGACGATATAAAGCGGAGAAGCGTCGCCCGTCAAGGTTCCCACACCGCGAATGTTGATGTTGAATCCCGAACCCGGCGTTCCGTCAGTCTGCGTGATCTGCACACCAGCCACCTGGCCTGCCAACGCTCCGGCAACCGAGCTGCTCTGATAGCCTATCAAGTCTTCACCGCGGACAGAAGCAACCGATCCCGTCAAATCGCTGCGCTTCATCGAACCATAACCGACAACAACCACTTCATCCAGCAACTTGTTGTCCGGCTCCAGACGAACAGTAATATTATTCTGTCCCTTAAAAGTCATTGTCTTTGTCTGATAGCCGATGTAAGAGAAAGTCAGTTTGTCCCCCACTTTCACTTTCAACGTGAACTTTCCGTCCATATCTGTCACCGTACCTCCCGTTTTTCCGGAGAATGCCACTGTAGCCCCTATCAAAGGCATATCCTGCTCATCAAGCACCACACCGTTCAATGTTTTCTGAGCATACACACAGACTGTAAGAAGCAATGCGCAAAGTGTAAGCGCAAACTTCCGGCCTGTTGAATTTGATAAATGTATATGATTCATAATCGTTTCATTAATTGTTTTTATTATAAAGAAAACGGTTTCAAAATCTCCGGCCCTTTCCGGCATCCTGTCCCTTGATATTCTTCACCTACCGAAAACTTCTCGGAAAGAATATACCGGAGATTTTTTTATTTTCTCTTATCAATTTAAACTCTTGTCAAGCCAGATGGCTATAGGACGAATTTCTGTTCCACCATTCACATTATTAATGTTTCCATCAACTGTAAAAGTCATTGTCATCATAAACACGCCATCAGCCCAACCATCGTCATTCCATAAATTCGGATTGACAACAACAGAGTATTTGTTTGAACTTCCTGATGTGTTATCCACATATCCTAATTTCCTAGACAAATTACTACGATCAATATCAGTTCCTCTAAAGAATCCCATGGGATCCTTCGACCCTGTACCTGCACCATAGGTAGTCCACAAATTTGTCAGGAATTGGTTGTCCGCAATAGCACCGCTTTCATGAGGTGTCCCGTCACTTCTCTCACCATTCAAGTTCCAATATTGGGGACTTCTCCGGTAATCTATCAAAAAGTTAGAAGCATCCGCTCCTCCAAGTACCGGCACACTTGAACGACCGCCCAATCTAGGACTTGTACGAAATACGAACGGAGTATATTCTAAAGTGATTCCGTTAACTTCTTTCGCATAATGGAAGAATACAGGTACCACATGCGAGTAAGAGAAATCATCCAATGTAGCCGTTGCTGTCACAAAAATTATCGGCATCTCTCTGGCAAAATTAGCCTCAGTTGTTCCTAAAGTCAGAACCCCAGTGTTACGATCGATACTAATACCTGCAGATTGAAATTTAGCTTCACTACTCCATGTCAAAGTAGCTCCACCATCTGGATTAAAGTCTGTTTTAGGAGCGATAGTTCCCATACTCTGTATCTCGCTAAGACTATGGAAACGGAACTGACTTGCCTCAGTCGTTTCATCCAATCCCAGATTGTTTCCATATCGGATATAAGTGAAGTAACACGGGTGTTCATCCACATGCAGATTCATTGTTCCGGTAATTTCACCGACAAAATTGCTTGCTTTCACTACAACCGTATAATCACCCGGAGTTATTTCATGCATTTGCGCAGCTGAAATCACGCCGGTTTCCGAATCAATAGACAAATAATCCGCCAAACTTTCATCAAGGTTATCAAATGAATAAACCAATGCAGTCGTACCTCCTTCATATTCCGGAGATGCAGTAAACTCAATAAGACGTTGGGCACTCACGTTGCCATAAGACAAAGATATCGGTGCGCTCACCCAATCTACCACTGTAATCGTCAACGCATCTTCTCCAACGTACACTTCTCCTTCAGCAGAATACGCATTAGTTACGCTAACATCTACCGTATAAACATCATCAATCACAAAACCATGATCATCGCTCACAGTAATGATTCCGGTTGCTGCATCAATGCTGAACTTAGCCATCGCGCTTTCATCTTCCACACCATTCCTCTTTACTGCAACAATGGCATAGTTCGCACCTTCTGCAGATCCGCGCAAAACAGGAGCTTCGCTGGTGAATCCTCTCATAGGATGTTCTGATGTGCCGTCACCGGCTTCTACATAGCCGTCTGCATAACTTAAGCCGCGCGGAGCAGAAATGACATTCACCTGCAACGCATCCGTATAAATACCCAATTCACTGTTCGCATCAGCCGCACGTGTATTCAACTTCAAGTCAATCGTATATACACCGGGAACCAAATTCGTTTCAGTTGCTTCGTCATGTCCTTTCACAATGGAGATTTCTCCCGTTTCCGATATGGCAAAAAGCGGATTAGCCGTATTGTCATAAATCACATCCCCACGACGCACATTGGATATGGCATACCCTGTGATGGTTATATGCTCTGCAGAGTTATCCGTTGTTACTTGCGCTGTCGGCATCTCGACCTCACTGTTTGCATCAAGAATATCATTGTAATCAGCGGTCAACAGATTCGGCTCAACTACAATTCCGTCAGGGACAGGCTTCAGAAAATTTACTTCTACAATATCGGGAAACGAATAGGTTGTACCTCCCGATACGCATGAAACAGATATCCGATACACTCCTACAGACAGGTTGTCCGTATTCAGAATCTCTATTGATCCGGACGAAGCATCAATCTGAAAGCTGTCACCTGTATAAGCCTCACCTTCTTCACCAAAAGTAATCCGCGTAATCGCAAAATCAGAAGGAGGAAGTCCCTTATATGAGGGGTTAGCGATAACATACCCCGACATGGACGGCGCTATATCAGTCATGCTGGTATAGTGCAACTGAAAGCCCGACGTGTCGACGGTTTCCGTGTCCTTACAGGAAGTGGTTGACACCGCCATTAGAACAAGCATCAGGATTGCCAGAAACCCTGATGAAAAGTGTTGACGTTTTAGTTTCATTGTATGGATATTTAGTTAATGAATTATTACAATGTATATGAGAGATCGAAAGTTTCACCGCCCACCGTCACCTGGAAAGCTGCACTTTCAGGATAAGTCACATCAGCAGGTGCGTCTGTAAACTTCGCCTTAATTTCCGTAGAAGGTACAGCAGTTCCATTATACGGATACAGAATCGTGATGATACGGTTCATGGATCCCGCAGGTTTACGTCCGTTAATACGCAGCCAGTCGCGCACTTCGCCTATTGTCTGCCCTACCGTTTCAGAAACAGCCACATCACCCTTGTTTGTTGTCATCTCGAAATCCTGTTCATTATATGCAAATGCTTTGACAAGCAGGTTATTCCCGTCTTCAAATGCAGTATGTGCCTGCGCATATTGGCCTCATCGATGGTTGCATCGCTTTTCTTCGGATTATTGTCTATAACAACATTCTGTCCTGCTTCAGCATACAGATGGAAATTTATGTTGAATTTGTTGTTCACATTTGTTTCTCCCGGTTCGCCGTGCATCTCATCCAACAATACGAAGAACGGCGTTGCCGCACTCTTCACAAAAAATGCCGTGCGGCGGTGATAAAAATTTCCTGCCATTGTTGCACTCCCTATAGACATACCTTGAGGATAAGAAAGGTTTTCCGTAACTATGGCGTCATAAACGCTTGTAGACTCATGCTTCAGCATCTCGCCCAACTGCTGGCTTTCCGGGAAATTGTTGTTTTGAATCGACACCGTATTGTGAATCATAGACTGCCGGTAAGTGCTGCGTTGAGTTCCTTCATCATAAGAATAGCAACCAGCATCCGGAAAGAAGTTGCGCCCCTTATACCACAGGCTGAATGTGCCGTTGTCTGGCTGGCAATGCCATGACTGGTCGGGGTTATAGTTGTTTTTCAACACCATCATAATCGGGTCGTTCCCCCAGTTGCGTAACATATAATAGCCGCTGGTAGCATAAGCCTTGCTTGTCCATGTGGGTTGAGTTCCTCCGTGAGATCCTCCCCATGACACATAAAGCCATTCATCATCTTCCGGGAAAAGAGCAGCATAGTCCCTCATCCGGTTTCTCCATGAAGTTGTATAGGCACTGGCACGCGTATCATTCCAATTGTCAACCTGATAATTCGGATAGGCCAGGTCAAACACAAACTGCATGGACGATTTAAGACGGTCGACAATATCCCCATACAGAGGGGTAGACGAACCGTTCGCCTGTGCCGCTTCTGCCAAACTGACTACAGAAAGAAAATCAGAAATCGCTGAGATATGATAAGAAGGATCTAATTCGTAATGCACGCCGTCTGCAAGCCATTGCTGATCCATCGCCTCATTGAGCATAGTGCAGCCTTCGTTTGTCCACTCTTGCGAATTTTTGAACTCTGGCATAAGAATTCCAGCAGTAGCCACAGACTGAGCCTGCGTAATGCGGATGTTTCCATCTGAATAATAATTCAGACGAACCATTTCCACATGATCAGCAAACGAATTAAGGAATGTGGTCAACAGTTCAGGAGTAAAATTGTCCGAGTATATATAATAAGGTAGAATATTAACCATCGTCAGCACACGTTCCGCAGTCTGAAGTCCTTTCCACTGATAAGAGTCGTTCTTGTAGTCCGAATCATTGACTCTCGGGTCATCGAATTTCACGTTAGGGCAAGGAAACGCATTCAACCAGCTGTTATACACGTCTATCCACGATTGGATATATGTTTCGTTACGAGTTGAACGGTAAGTTTCAGCTTGAGCTTCCATCCACTGCCAGCGGTGTTGCTGGTAGCTGAACTCACGGCTTGTACCTTCCGGTTCCATATTCCAGTTTATTCCAGCATCTCCATTATCAAAAGAATAATACACTGCATCAGACTGCCCTGCCGTCCCTTCTTCGACAAAAGTTCCCACACGGAAACGATACCCGTTTTCTTCCAGAGCCTGGTCTGCCATCCGTTTCTCTCCGTCTGTAGGAGAAGGAGTTATCAGGTCTACTTCCGGATTGGATATGTTCCGGTTGCGGTAATAGTCTAATAAAGCAAGAGCGGCATAATACTGCTCATCTGCTTCATAGTGCTGTTTCACTTTTTCCAGACCAGGATAATCAAGATTGAGTTTGGCAAACACATCTCCTGTCACCACATCGTTCGGTTTGTTCTCGGGAGTGATTACCGGCTCCGCAATTTCTCCACCACTAAAAACATCCTCATCATCGGTGCAAGCCGTCAAAGCCAAAAACCCGAACAGATACAAAAACTGTTTTTTCATAATAGTTTTATTGGTTAATAAATCATTTAATTCTTATCAATGAGTTTTTAGCATCTTATGATACAAATTTAGATTTAATAAAACCTTCATCTCCATCGGTTTGTATTTGTTTTAGACAAATATGTATTCACAATATCAATTTTGTTTTAAAGGCTGTCACTTTTGTTGAAGCAAAATGAAAAATATCATCTTTTATACAAAAAAAACGCACCAATTATACCTCCTATTTCATTTCTAAGACAATATAAAAAAACAACGCCGGAAAAAGTTCAAGGCCTCACAGACAAAACGGCAGAAACGTATTTGCCTGCCACTGACCACTCCATCCCGACGAGAAAAATCCACATTATTATCCCCTCAGCATTAGGCACAATGACAAACATCCATTATATTTGCAGAAAGACTCAACATTTAACTTTAAAAACACACAACCATGAAAAAAAGCTTTTTATTGGGCGGCATCTTCGTCCTTT
>ENA-ORSJ01001878-ORSJ01001878.1-human-gut-metagenome-genome-assembly--contig:-NODE-1878-length-15579-cov-12.459160_pt1 | contig 15579 bp, 10 predicted proteins | sample MGYA00242191_ERZ509158 | MGnify/ENA primary metagenome ERZ509158 (study PRJEB26280, sample SAMEA2338623) | human gut metagenome | biome: human gut; feature: human-associated habitat; material: faeces...
AGAGCGCCAGCACGCTCGCCGGGTCCTCCTTGACCTGCGCGAGCATCTTGTTCACCAGCGCGAGCACGACCTGCTTCTGCCGCTGCATGCGCTGGTTGTTGCCCTCGGTCGAGTCGGCACGGTAGCGGATATAATTCTCCGTGCGCTGACCGGTGAGCGTCACGGGCTGTCCGGCGGTGAAACCGGAAAAGCTCGCATCCGGCGTAACGGTCACACCACCAACACTGTCAACAAGCTGGCGGATACCCTGCATATAGATCGATCCGTAGGCCGGGATCGGCAGGTCATAAAACAGGCGCGAAACAGCCGCGCTCGTCAGCTCGCAGCTCCGCTCTGCTCCGTCGCCGTAGGAATAGGCCAGCGCCAGCTGCGCCGTGGCCGTGCCGACGTGTGCGCCGGTGCTGTCAAGAACGTCAAGCGTGCACATCGCATCACGCGAGATGGACACAAGCGTCAGCTCCTGATTACGCATGTCGAGCACCGCAAGGATATTCGCATCCGACTGGTTTGCGTTTCCATAGACGCCGCCGGTATCCTGCTTGACCTCCTCATCCACACCCATGAGCAGGATCGTGACAATGTCGGTATTGTAGCGGTAGAGCTGCCCGTTGTAGCGCACCGTGCCGGAGCCGAGCGCCTCCACATCGTCGCGGGCAATGTTCACCCCGTCGTCATTGGTCAGCGCGCTGCGGCCGACCGCCGACAGGATCAGCACCGTGGCGACCAGAATGAGCGCAATGGCAAGCAGAACGCACACGATGATGACCAGCACGCGCGTGCCGCGGCTCATGCGTTTTTTTGGCGGCTGCGCCGCCGGTGTTTCTCTGGCGTCTGACACAGACATCCCCCCTTATTTGCGAATTTGTTTTAGCCCGCATGATGCCACACCCGGGCAAATGTTGTAAAGCCGGAGAACGGGATACGCAGTTGCCTTTTCCAACCGCACTTCCCCATATACAGCTCCCTTGTTTGTATCTCCCCCTTTGGTCCTTTTGCTATGCCACGTCTAAAATGGCGTGCATTACCTCTTCGTCTTTCGCTCCATCATCCGCCCCAAGCAAAAGATGTATGTGAATATCCGCAAGCGCCATTTATCCGTTCTTCCTCCAAACCATTTTATTGACGATGCCCGTGTAGCTCTGAATGATTCTCGCAACCTTCATGGACACGTTTTCAGCAGTGTACCCCGCTACCGGTGTGCCAAAGCATTCCGCCCGCTGCATCCCGACAGCCATCTCCACCGCCTGCAGGAGGGAGTCCGCGTCGATTCCGGCGAGTACAAAGCAGCCCGCGTCCAGCGCCTCGGGGCGCTCAGTGGAGGTGCGGATGCTGACTGCCGGGAATGGCTTACCGACAGACAGGAAGAAACTGCTTTCCTCCGGCAGCGTTCCGCTGTCGGAAACCACCGCAAAAGCGTTCATCTGGAGGCAGTTGTAATCAAGGAAGCCCAGCGGTTCATGGGCGATCACACGGGTGTCCAGCTGGAATCCCGTCGCCTCCAGCCGCTTTCTGCTTCTGGGGTGGCAGGAGTAAAGGATTGGCATATCATACTTCTCTGCCATGGCATTGACCGCTGTGAACAACTGGACAAAATTGCGGTCTGTATCGATATTTTCCTCCCGATGGGCCGAGAGCAGAATGTACTGCCCCTTAGTCAGTCCCAAACGCTGGTGGACATTGCTCGCTTCGATCTTGTCCAGATTGGCGTGCAGTACCTCGGCCATGGGGCTGCCGGTCACAAAGGTGCGCTCCTTCGGCAGGCCGCACTCCATCAGATACCGGCGTGCGTGTTCTGAATAGCAGAGATTTACATCGCTGATAATATCCACAATGCGTCGGTTCGTCTCCTCCGGCAGGCACTCATCCTTGCAGCGGTTTCCTGCCTCCATATGGAAAATCGGAATGTGCAGCCGTTTGGCGCCGATCACAGAAAGGCAGGAGTTGGTGTCGCCCAGGACCAGCACCGCATCCGGCCTGACCCGCACCATCAGCTTGTAGGACTTCTCGATGATATTCCCAATCGTGGCTCCGAGGTCATCGCCTACAGCATCCAGATAATAGTCCGGTGCCCGAAGGCCAAGATCGTCAAAAAACACCTGATTGAGGGTGTAGTCGTAGTTCTGACCAGTGTGGACTAGAATCTGCTCAAAGTACCGGTCGCAGCACTTTATCGTGGCGGACAGCCGGATGATTTCCGGCCGCGTACCGATAATCGTCATCAGCTTCAGCTTTCCCATTGCTACACCTCCTCAAAGTAGGTATCCGGATGGCTGGGGTCAAACTGCTCGTTGGCCCACATGACTGTCACCAGATTTTCCGTTTCGCTCAGATTGATAATATTGTGGGTATAGCCCGGCAACATATGAACAGCCTGGATTCGGTCGCCGCTGACCTCAAATTCGATCTTTTCATCGGAGCCGATTTGACGTTCCTGAATCAGCCCGTGTCCGGCCACGACGATAAAGAATTCCCACTTGCTGTTGTGCCAGTGCTGTCCCTTGGTGACGCCCGGTCTTATGATGTTGACGGAGACCTGTCCGCAGGAGGCGGTCTTCAGAAGTTCCGTGAAGCTGCCTCGCTCATCCACATTCATCTTTAGCGGGAACGCAATTTTTTCCGGCGGCAGATAGGACAGATAGGTACTATAGAGCTTCTTTGCAAAGCTGCCATCCGGGATCTCTGGCAGCAAAAGCGTCTGCGGCTGCTCCCGGAACGTTCGGAGTAGACGGACGATCTCGCCCAGCGTCACAGGATGACTGACCGGAACGCTGCAATACGCCCCATCTGTCCGGTTGGGATGCCCCTCCATGGCGTTCAGAATCTCGTTGATCAGGTCGTCAATGTAGACCAGTTCCAATTCGACTGCCGGGTCTGAAACGGTGATCGGCAGATCCCGCGCGATATGATGGCAGAAGGTTGCCACCACCGAATTGTAGTTGGGGCGGCACCACTTGCCAAACAGGTTCGGCAGACGATAGATCATCCCGTTTGCACCGGTTTCTCTGCCGTAAGCGAGGAGCAGCTCCTCCGCCGCTTTTTTGGACTGCCCATAGGGACTTTCGGCATATCGTCCGGTCAGGCTGGCCTGAATGGAGGAAGACAGCAGCACTGGGCAGCGGTTGCCGCTTTCCCGAAGCATCTCCAACAGGGTACGGGTGAAGTCCGTGTTTCCGGCTGCAAATTCTCCCGGATCCTGGGGCCGGTTCACGCCAGCCAGGTGAACCACGAAATCCGCCTTTTGGCAGTAGCCCACCAGGGTTTCAGCCGAAGTATCCCGCGTACACAAGAGAATTTCCTCGATTTGCAGTGCGGGCCGAGTCCTGTCTCTGTGATCCTTGATGGCGGAAAGGCGCTGCGTCAGATTTTTCCCAACAAATCCGTTTGCGCCGGTGATCAGTACATTCATCAGCAAGTTCCTCCGAACAGCTTCAGCTTCAGCAAAAGCTGTTTCATTTCCTCCACATTCAGCCGGTGTGTATTGTGTGAGGTATATTGCTCGATCTTGCCGAATTCCGGGTTGCCTTTACTGAAATAGTTGTCATAGTTCAGATCCCGGTTGTCCGCCGGAATGCGGAAGAAGCCGGGCAGCTCTTCCGCCCGCATCATTTCCTCTGCAGTGACCAGCACCTCAAAGAGCTTTTCGCCATGCCGCGTTCCGATGATCGTCGTGCCAAGGTTGGAGTGCTTCAGCTCCAGCACAGCCTGTGCCAGCGTCTCGATGGTCGCAGCAGGGGCCTTCTGCACGAACAGGTCGCCCTGTTCGCCATGCTCAAAGGCATAAAGCACAAGGTCTACGGCATCGCTGAGCGTCATCATAAAACGGGTCATATTGGGATTCGTGATCGTCAAGGGCTTCCCCTCGTCGATCTGGTCGCAGAACAGCGGGATGACCGAGCCGCGGGAAGCCATGACGTTGCCGTACCGCGTCAAACACAGAACCGGATCTCCAGGCAGCATCTGTCTGGAACGGGCAATCACATTCTTCTCCATGACAGCCTTCGTCATGCCCATAGCGTTGATGGGATAGGCCGCCTTGTCCGTGGACAGGAAGATGGCCTTCTTCACATGGTTTGTAACACATGCGGAGATCACATTGTCAGAACCGGCCACGTTGGTTTTGACCGCCTCCATGGGGTAAAACTCGCAGGAGGGTACCTGCTTGAGGGCGGCGGCATGAAATACATAGTCCACACCGCGGAACGCATTCAGAATGGAATTGTAATCCCTCACATCGCCTATGTAGAATTTGATCTTTTCCGCATACTGCGGATACAGCTCCTGATAGGTATGCCGCATATCATCCTGCTTCTTCTCATCCCGTGAGAGAATGCGGATCTCTGCAATGTCGGTGGTCAGGAAGCGGCGCAGCACAGCGTTGCCAAAGGAGCCTGTCCCACCGGTAATGAGCAGTATTTTATCTTTGAATTGAGACATGTCTTTAGAATCCCCTTTCCGATTCAGCGGTATCTTCCTTGCCGAATGAGCACTCCACTCCTTTGATGCCACCCAATAGCATTAGAATAGCAAAGAAAAAATACGGATTTGCATCAACAACAGGCTCAGGCATACAGATCAGCAATGCACCTAAACCTAAACTTGCAATTTGATTTGATAGCAAATTGTGGTTTGCTTTTTTCATACGCACAGCGGCACCATATGCAGACCGTATGCTCGTTATCGTAAATATTACAGCGATTACAAAGGGAATCAGTCCAACCTTATTTAAAATATCAAGCCATAGATTGTGTACCCACTCTCCGTGATATGCGAATTCACTCTTCTGGCCTCCAAAGGGATAACGAAGCCAATCCCCCGAAAACAAATATGAGGTCCATGTTTTAAACCTCGAAGATTTGTCACCGTATAGCAGTCGCCGTACAATTTTCAAAGACAGCAATTCATCTTGAATTCCGAAAGCATTCAGGAACACAATTGCAAATATCGCAACAAAAAAGAGCGCGGCAAGCCCAATGAGCAAAGCTTTTCTGCTGATTCGCACAGATGAGTCATGAAGCCAACGAAGTAGGTTAAAAGCAACAAGAATTAAAACAATGAATATCATCGTTCGATAGGCAAAGAACGATGCTTCAAACGTACTCATCAATAGAACCGCCAGCGCTATAAGCTTTTTTCGAACCCCGCAATGGGAGAACAGGATTGAAGTTGAAAGAGCAACCGCAAATGTGAACATAAACCCCGTAGAGATAACTGAAACCATGTCACCACGCCAAAAATCGACGGACACTCTTTGATAAGCATATTGCGCATAGTAGTCTGATTTAAGATATGCGAGCAGATTCAAAACGCCGTGCAGAAAGAAACCAAATGTTAGCGTATTCGTCATTTCTTGAAACGAACGGTCGCTATTATCAGATAAAACAAACCACTTTCCGAACAAGTAGGCTGCCCAAGGTCCCCAAAGATATATGATTAGACTTTTTACCGCAAATCCAAAGTTAAAAGTATAAATAACAAAATAGGATGTCGAAAAAAGCAAGAGAATAACATCATGCTTTTCAATGACAATGGTTTTCGATTTCCATATAAAAAAGTAAAGAGTCAATGCGAAGAAAATTTGACCAGGAAGATTGAAGGCACCGACCGAAAAGAGGAACAGCCCCACAATAGTTATTGTATTAGCGGCATTTGTTCTTTTGCCGAAAAGAACACTCATCTCCAATTTCTCCTTGCTGTGCTTTCATTCTTTTTTGGAAAAATCCCGCGAAAAAGTACTGCATCAAGCATCAGTCTACAGTTTGGTCTCAAAGGCCTTATTATTGCGGGAAGAATCACTGTTGTCGAAGCCTGGGTGATTAGCGAGGCCGCAGCGGCTCCAGATGCTCCCCACGATGGGATCAGCGCAAGGTTCAGCACAACATTAAGTGCAGCCGCACTGACATACAGGTATTTCAGATATTTCTGCCTGTTTTCACATACCATCCATGCATTTCTGGCAACACCAAGGTAGGAAAACGCTGTGTACCAAACCACGATGCGCAGAGGCCCGACTGCCGGCAGATAGTTTTCTCCATAGAGAATCAAAATAAAAGGCTTTGCGACAAGGCAGATCATTGCGGATACGAACAGGGACACATAAAAAACAATTGCGTAGAGCTGCCGGTTCTTCCGCTCATAGCGCAGGCGGTCTTTCTGAAAACTCTGCACGATCTCCGGATAAAGGGAATCAATGATTGCTGAGAGAATAAAGGCCCATGAAACGCTGACCGTCGAAGCAAGTGAATAATGTCCGACGGCATCTGCGCCAAGCATCTGCTTGAGCATCAGCTTATCTGTACAAGCATAGATGGAGACCATCAGCCCGGCTATGATAAAGCTGCCGCTGCTTTGCAGAAGCTCCTTTGCTTTTTCCAGAGAGTAACGGAATCTTGTTCCGCCATTTTTGAAATAAGCAATCAGCAAAAACACCGCAAGTACGATGTAATCCAATGCGCTTGCAACGGCGAACCATTCCACGCTTTTCCCAAGCGCAAGCAAAATAATTTTGTACACAGACATTGCCGCATACGAGACGAGTTCGGCAATGGCGGAATACTTGGACTGGAGCCTGGCCTGAAACCAGTAGTTGAGGGTATCAAACACCTGAAAAATGAGGCCAATGCTGTACAGCGCCACAACCACAATGGTGAGACGTTCCCCTCTGTCCACAACACTGACAATGCCGATGATTGCCAGCGCAGACAGCAGACTTGAGATCGCCCGCAGCAGCAGGGTCGTTCCAATTGTTTCGCCCTGCTGATCCGGATGATCCACAAAGTTCTTAACGATCACGCTGTTAATGCCAAGCGTACAGAGCGAGGCAAAGAATGCCGCATATGCCGCCGCGTAATTGATCAGGCCGTAATTGCTTGGGCCAAGATAGCGCGCCGCAAAAATACCAACGACAAAGGCCAGCAGCTTGTTCGCCACTTTGCCACCGATGATCCATCCGGCATTTTTAACGACTTTATTCTTTCTGAGCGACTGCAGCAAAATCTTCAAGCTCCTTCATCACTTTGGCTGGGACACCGGCCACCATCGTATCCGCCGGCACATCTTTAGGAACACAGGCACAGGCTGCGATCATACTTCCATCCCCAATGCTCGTATTCAATAGGAGCGTAACCCGACCACCGATCCATACGCCGCTGCCTACTGTAATATGATAGGATTCGCCTTTTCCAGCCCGCCTGCTATGGTCGCCCATCTGGTGTCCACCTGTCAGGAAGGTGACATCCGGAGCAATATCGCAGTTATCTCCAATCGTCACTGTCCCATTTCCATGGACAGTGAGATTGCATCCAATCCAACAATTCGCACCAATGCGGAGCGTCCCTGTATTATGAATCGGCCCGACAATTTTGGTATTTTCTCCGATCTCATAGCCGATGGAACGAAGAAGGCTCCTCTTTGCGGGGAAAAAACGTGTTCCGGCCAAGACATGATTGACAAGGTAAATCACAATTCGTTTTTTGATAGTCTTCAACTTCATCTTTGATACCAGTCCTCCCGCAGCGGCTTTGCGAGGCTGCATGGACCGTTCGCAAACAAGCCGGAAGCGTCTGTGCCGTTCAAAAGTGCCTGCGATAGCTGCAAAAATCGCTTTGCGGCAACCTCTGCATTCCACAATTCTGTAATCGTCAGGTACGCCGCTTTTCCAAAGCTATACTGCATAGTCGTATTTTCAAGAAGCCGTCGTACCTTTTCATAAAGCTCCTGAATATTGCCGGAGTGATAAACGCTTCCATTCACGCCGTCATTTACGAGGTAAGGTGTTGCCCCTGCTGCATCGCTGGCAACCACCGCACAGCCGCTGTTCATGGCCTCGTTTAACACAGCGCCCCAGCCCTCTTGGCGGTCACTTGTGAATAAGTAGATGCCTGCGCTTTCCATATGACGACGCACGGCTTCCGGAGACATGGCCCCAAGAAACCGTACATTTTCATCCAGAAGTCCAGCTTCCGAAGCCTGTTGCTTGAGCTGCCGCTCCATCTCACCGGTACCGATCATCTCGATTTTGAAGCAGCATCCTGCCTCATGGAGTCTCTTTGCAACCTCAATCACATCGTCCGGATGCTTCCAGTCCAGAAAGCGTCCACACCACAAAATGGTTGCTTTTGCTTTGCGGTCAATCAAGTCATCAATGCTGGGATACCGGATCGTCTCCGGAAAGTAACCCCATTTGTAGCACCGATTATGGAAAAGGCCGAATTTTGCATAATCCCCCGCGGTATAGGCACTGGCGCAGAGCATATATGTCTTCCGCCAAGGTGGATTGTAATAATGCCACTTGAGAAATCGCGGTATATATTTCAAAACAGGATTTCCAGCTTTCAGCGGTCGCTCGGAATATCGGAAAAACAATTTGGCCTTTTTGCCGTATTCCTTTGTCTGACGCTCTGGAAAGGAACCTGCTATCAAAACATCCAGATCATTTAATTGCTTCTGAACCTCCTGGTCTGATGCCGAACAGGTATATGGACGCACCAAATCATTTCCCCATCCGAGGTCCTTTCGCTCTGCATCCATCTCTTTATGTGCCACGAAGCAATAGTTGTGATTTGTCAATTCATAGAGGGCATCGGATAGGGGGATCTGATGATGCGTAAAGTAGTTACTGCAAAAAAGAATTCTCATGTGGCCATCACACGCCCTTTTCCCAAAGTAGACAAAACATTTTCATAGAGTTTGACATAGCCTTGATACACCGTGTCCTTGTCAAAACGCACCATTTTTTTAGGGTCCGCACGCCAGTTGCTGTCTGCCACGTCTCTCACGGCATTCTCCAGTGCCTGCATATCGCCCTGCGGAATCAAGCGTCCATTTCCCGGTGCTACCGTTTCAGGACAACCGTCCGTTTCGTATACCACCACTGGCGTTCCGCATGCCTGGGCCTCTACCGTAGTCAGGCCAAAGGTTTCCTCATAGGTAGGGTTCACAAACACATCTGCGGTAGAGTACCATTGCGCCAATTCGATTTGATTTGCCGTGCGTAAAAGCCCAAGCACATTGGAAGGAATATTCGGCAGTTGCTTTTCGATTAGGCCAATCAAAACCACCTGATAGTCAGAGCCGAGGCGGCCAGCAAGCGTCAACAAGTCTGGCAATCCCTTGCGTGCATTCCATGCATTGGCTACCCCGAGGACGATTTTCTTATCTTCCAGATGATACTTTTCACGCAAGCTGCTGGACTGTGGGCGGAAAATCGTGCGGTCAATCCCGTTGGGAATAACGGTTCTCGGATAGTTCTGTAGGAACGACTGTGAAACCTGATCCGCAAGCCATTGCGAGGGCGTTGTGATGGTCAGACTTTTTACACCGGTAAAGGCATTCTTTTTGCGAAGGAAGTTATGCCTTACATCGCCTTTCCAATAGCATTGCGGATACCGGTACAGCAATTTGCAGTCCCGGCACTCGGTCTGCCATTGCATACACTTGACTTGCGAGAAATGTGTGCAATGGCCGGTAAAAGTCCAGCAATCATGCAAAGTCCAAACGACGGGAATATTCGCTTCCTTCAAAAAGCGGAACAGCATCTCGTAATTCACATAGAAGCCGTGCAGCGTGTGCAGATGGATCAGATCAGGCTGAAACGCTCTGATTTCTCGGATCATCTTTCTGGTCGCCGCCCAGGAATATAGTCCCGCATGGTCTGTGAATCGTGATACTGCATTGTGAAAGTAATACTCCAGCTTTCCAGACACCTTCACTGTGTCCGCATTGTCGGAGCATGCTCCCGTACCGTATAAAGTCTTTACATCATTGCCATACTTTTTCAGCAGGTTCATGATATCAGCGATGATTTTTCCAGTGCTTCCAGTCCCATATACCAAATTGACAAACAGCACTTTCATCCTTCTCATCTCCGATGTTGTGTGATAAAAGAGAACCGCCGAGGCGCCAAGGTGCGCCCCGGCGGTTCCAGTGTATTTACTCGGTTTCGCTGTCCAGAATCATCCGGCCAGCACTGTCAAAGTTGTAATATCCCTCCGGCATCAGGCCGTGCGTCCAGTACACATAGTAGCTGCGGTCATGGACGACCTCACAGGTGGAACGCACATAGTAGTAGTCGCCGTCGATCTGGATCAGACCGGCATAGGTACGTTCACCGTTCCTGTAGAAGTACAGGCTTCCGTCTTCCTCGTAGATCCCGTTTTTCAGAGGTGCGACGCTGCCTGTCAGCTTGCCATCTGCGTCGAAGTGATATCTGCCCTGGGGCATCAGGTCATGCGTCCAGGAAATGTAGTAATCACAATCGCGTACCACTTCGCACTTGGAATTCACATAGTAATAATCATCGCCAATTTTGATGAGGCCCGCATAGGTCAGTGTTCCGTTGACATAGTAATGCAGAACACCATCTTCCTCGACGATGCCATTCTTCGGAGTGCCGGTCAGCTTTCCGTTCTCATCGAACGTGTAGTAGCCGGCTTCCTTCAGACCATGCGTCCAGGAAATGTAGTACACACAATCGTTCACGACCTCACCGCTGCTGCGGACATAGTAGAAATCACCGTCAATTTCAATCAGGCCAACATAGGTTACCTTGCCGTTGACATAGTAACGAAGCACGCCGTCATCGTCCTTCACGATGCCATTCTTGTCCGTAGCACCCGGAATGAGCTTGCCCTTTGCGTCAAAGGCATAGGTTCCTTCCTCCATCAGACCGTTCATTCTGGAGCAGTAGTAGGTCTGGTTCACGATCAGCTGGCCCTTGCTGTTGGCATAGTAGTAATCGTCACCGATCTTGATCATACCTGCAGGAGCCTTGATGCCGTCGACATAGTAGAAGAGATCTTCGCCAGCCTTCAGGATTCCGTTCTTGCCGGTGTCCTCGTCGTGCAGAATGACACCGTTCTCATCGAAGTAGTAGCCCCATTCAGGAAGCGCAAGGCCATTGGTCTTGTGGAGCCAGCAATCCTTGCCGTTCAGCACAGTGCTCTTCACCGCCGCCGAGAGGGTCAGGCCCTCACGCTCCTCCAGATTCTTCTGAACCGCGAAGTAATAATAGTTGACCTCGCCGTTCTCCTTGACAACGCGCTTCAGGCCGGCTTCTTCTTCGATGATGCCGCTGTTGAGCCAATAGGTGTCCGCTCCGACGCTGTAAACACCGGTAACGTCGCTCTGGAATACGCCTTCCGCATCAAAGACGCAGCGGGCTTTTTCCGTTGCTCCATCGGGGACCAGTGTCGTGATTCCGGTAGCCGCATATCCGGTTTCGGTGTCCAGATAGTAGGTATTGCCGTCAATGACGGTCCAACCGGTCTTCTGCAGTTCGCCGTCCTTGTAGTACTGTCTGCCCTGCTCGCTCTCAAGCCAGCCGGTCGGGCACGGGATCACTTCGCCTTTTGCGATAAGCTCATTACAAACCGTGCAATACGTATCGCCGGTGTAACCGGGTGTTGTAAGCGTTGCTTCGACCGCATTGCGAATCTCCGGGTTGTGACCGGTAGCCGGGATCACTTCCTGTTTAACAATAACTTCGTTGCAAACAGAGCAATGCTTGCCTTCCGTCAGGCCAGGCTCGGTGCAGGTCGGAGCCTTTGCTGCGTCAATGACCTCGGTATGTCCCTTGGCGGGGATCACTTCCTGCGCAACGAGGATTTCGTTGCAGACAGAGCAGTGCTTGCCCTCGGTCTTGCCGGGTTCGGTGCAGGTCGGCTCAACTGCCGGATCAATGACCTCGGTATGTCCCTTGGCGGGGATCACTTCCTGCGCAACAAGGACTTCGTTGCAGACGGAGCAGTGCTTGCCCTCGGTCAGACCAGTCTTCGTGCAGGTCGGAGCCTTTGCTGCATCGATTACTTCTGTGTGGCCGGTCGCAGGGATTTCTTCCATACCGGAGAGGATTGCCTTACAAACGGAGCACTTCGTACCGGCTTTATGGCCAGCCTCGGTGCAGGTAGCGGGCTGTTCCGCAACTTCAACAGGGGTATGCCCGGTTGCGTCGATTGCTTCGGTCTTGGTTACATTGCAAACTGTGCAGGTGTAGGTCTTGACACCGGCGTTCTCACAGGTAGGGGCGGTCGTGATCTCGCCCTCATTCCATCTGTGGCCCTTGGCGGAAATCTCTTCCTGCGCTTTGATAACCGTTCCGCAGACAGAGCAGTGCGCGCCTTCGGTCTTGCCGGGTGTGGTGCAGGTAGCTGCAACAGCTTCGTCGATGACCTCGGTATGTCCCTTGGCGAGAATAGCCGTGCCGGTGCCTATTTTCTTGCCGCAATCCTTGCAGTAGGTGTCGCCGGTGTAGCCATCCTTGGTGCAGGTTGCGTCCTTCGCGTTGCGGATTTCGGTATTTTTATGATCGCAGGGCTTGGCAGTTCCCCACACACCGTTTGAATAATAGAATGTAGTACCCGAGTTCTTGCCTTTCGTGTCGGCATAGCTGCCGTCGGCGTTGTGCAGCTTGGCGGCGGTGATGGGGATCTCATGTGCCGTCACGTCGGAACCGCTCTGCGTGTACTGATACGTCTTGGTCTCCGTGCCGGGGGTACCCTGCTGGTTATAGACACCGGTGCCGTTGCTGGAGCAGATGTCCGCACCGCTGGCGGTGGTGTAGATGCCGCCGATGGCGGTCAGCGTACCGTTGACGTCCACCTTCGCATCGATAAGGTTTGCTTCTGTGCGGTTATAATGCTTTCCGGGGGCATTTAGCACCGCTTTGAACTTGCCTCCGGTAACAAAGTTTTGGGCGACCCACTCGTCACGGTCATAGATGTAGATGCTCTTGCCGTTTGCAACCGTTAGGCCAGCGCCCTCGGCAATATTGACCTCAACGCCCGCCAACAGAGCTGCATCCTGATTGATGGTCACATTGCCGGACTGGATATTGATGGTAATGTTGTTGGTGATGGGCAATACGTAGCTTGCAGAGTCGACATCCATGCCTGCAAGCGTTAGCGCCAACGTGTTCAATGCCGCCTTGCCGTTTACTGTGAATACAAGACGATCCGTCTTTTCATCGTAATCCTTAGTAAAGCTACCGGATTCCACTTTGAACATACCGGTGTCGCCAATGAAATTAATAGCAGTAGTATATGTGCTCTTCATTGCATAAACGCCGCTATAAACCTGTTCGTTGGCGCCGGCATTCAACGTCAAGGGAACTTCGATGTTTTGTACGAAGTACTGCGAAAATGGGAACACCCCATGGTGCATGCCGGAAGATGCGGTGCCGCCGCGGAAGTCTGCAATCTGATAGAATTCGTACACCGTAGCGCCAGATTCCGCCAGAACAGAGCCGCTGCCGGAGATAAAGCCCCATGCATAGAGTTTACCACCGTTCTTGACTGTAATGGAGCTGTTATCCGCCATTTTGATGTATCCATAATCACCAACGGGACGTCCCTGCTCACCACCGCCAGCGGCATAATATCTGCCGCCCAAGCTGATCGCGCCATTGACGGTAATAGAAGCGCCATCGCTCATCGTCAGCGTTCGGAACGGCTTCGAAGCTGGGGCTGTGCGAATTGCCGCAGGAGCATCCGTATACAGTGTCCCTGCCTCATCGAAGGGGATCAACAGCGTGATTCCCGCCGGAATGGTATAAGTACCGCTGATGGAGCCATCAGTAGCCAAGGTAATCTTGGACTGGCTGTTTGCCCGTGCGTAAGCAACCGCTTCATTCAGGTCTGCAAACCGCTGACCGCCAGTCTCAAAAAGCGCCAGAGACTTGCTCACAAACTTCGCCGTAACGGTGCAGTCACTTTCGATATTCAGGGCGGTGGTTGCCGCAGTCGCGATGCATTTGCCTGTGGTCAGGTTATACCAGCCCAAGAACTGATAACCATCCGCCGGAGTCGCCACTACCTTATAAGCGGTCATGGAGCTTTGCTTGTTGCTATATTCCTCGGTAATGAGTTTTCCGTCTACTGAATAAGTACCGTTTTCAGCAGGCACGAAAGTCGCAGTTGCATTGACATCGCTTACCAGAACCACGTTGGTAAGGGTGATCTTAGTGGCAGCACTGGTGCTGCCAGACTTGATGTATACTTTAACGCTCTCGTTTGCCGCCAGTTCCTTGGTAAAACTGGCACCCGAAGAAACCGCTGCACCATCCACCTGAATGGTGCCGCTGTTCTGCTCAATAGAGTAGTCAAAGGAAAGGGTTGCTGTTGTCGACTTCATATTTGTAATTGTCAGTGTGGATTTATAGTTTTTACCTTCGCATCCGCTCGTGCTGGTAGCTGCACCGATAATGCTCGTACCATTGGCCGACCAAGCATCATCTGCGTCGCCCGTAAAACTCAGTCCAATGTTCTCGTCGGCTAAGCCTGTCACAGTTCCACTGGTTGCTGCAAACGCTGTCATGGTCACATTTGGAAGCAGTGCCATGACCATGCACATGCAGAGCACAAGCGAAAGGAATCGCTTCAATGTGCTTTTCATTTCTTTATTACCTTCTTTCTTTGATGATTTCTGTCGTTTATTTCTATGTAAATGCTGAGTCCCGCCGCAAATGCGATGGCTGCCCAGACATGAGAAAGGTGGAATAGCATCCCCGTAGAGGACGTCCGGAAGAATTCATCAATGAAGCGGAACGCTCCATAGGATGCCATATAAAGTGGGTAAATACTGCCGGGGTTCTTGCTCTTTTTCACTCTGGGGATGAGCAGAATCAGCATCACAATATAATAGAGGATCTCGAGTTCCCTTGTGGGGAAGTGAACGTGCGTTCCCGGTATGACTAAGCCAGCGCAGCATCCAGAGACGATGCAGTTGATCCGAGCGCACATCACCGTGAAGATCATGCAAATCGTAAAAATATCAAAAACGGCTTTGATATTGCGTTTTGAAACCTTTGCGCTGATGAAATAAAGCACTGGCATAAAGAACACTCCGCCGAATAAGCTCATGTTGCCAGCATCTCCGGTTTCCAGAAACGCAAATGCTTTTACACTCAAAACACCACATACCGTATGCAGCACCGAGAATGCTATCACGGCGTACCATTTCATTTGGAGCTGCCGCCGCATCCTGTACAGCCAGAACACATTGAAGATAGTTCCCAGAAGCAGGAGCACGATCAGTGAATGCTCCTTCAGCCAGATAAATACAAGATCAAGCAAAGCGTACTCCTTTTCGTATTCGTATCTTCCATGGGGTATGGCGCTAAAATCACCATACCCCATGGGTCTTTTGGTTATTTGACCATCTTGCCGTCTGCACCAAAGGTATAGAAGGTGGCGGGCAGCAGGTCGTTGGTTTTGCTGATCCAATAGCGCTGGTTCGTGATGACCTTGCAGGAGCTGTTCACATAGTAGTAATCGCCGTCGATCTGGATCAGGCCAGCATAGGTCTTGACGCCGTCCACATAGTAATACAACTCGCCGTCCTCGCTGACGATACCGTTCTTTGCAGGATCGACTGGATCGGGATCCGGCGTCGGAATGGGTGCATCGGTCATCTTGCCGTCTGCACCAAAGGTATAGAAGGTGGCGGGCAGCAAATCGTTGGTTTTGCTGATCCAATAGCGCTGGTTGGTAACAACCTTGCAAGAACTGTTCACATAGTAATAATCGCCGTCGATCTGAATCAGACCAGCGTAGGTCTTGACACCATTGACATAGTAATACAGCTCGC
>ENA-ORSJ01001886-ORSJ01001886.1-human-gut-metagenome-genome-assembly--contig:-NODE-1886-length-15516-cov-3.316021_pt1 | contig 15516 bp, 9 predicted proteins | sample MGYA00242191_ERZ509158 | MGnify/ENA primary metagenome ERZ509158 (study PRJEB26280, sample SAMEA2338623) | human gut metagenome | biome: human gut; feature: human-associated habitat; material: faeces...
CCGGCTGGGATTTGACAAGGCAAAAGGCATGTTTAATATCGGAGTGACGAAAACACTCTATATTTTTGAACAGCTGATTAAAAATCTGATGCAGGTAAAACATGAGGCAGGTGTGTGGATTCCGCTTTATATTATGACCAGCGAAAAAAACGATGTACAGACGCGGACCTTTTTTGAAGAACATGATTTTTTCGGATATGACAGCAGTTATGTGAAATTTTTTGTGCAGGAGATGGTTCCGGCGGTCGATTTCGATGGAAACATACTGATGGAATCGGAGGATTCTCTCGCGATGTCTCCGAATGGAAACGGTGGATGGTTTAAATCCATGCTCCGGGCACATCTGGATGAAGATATCCGGACACGTGGGATTGAATGGCTGAATGTTTTTGCCGTGGACAATGTATTGCAGCGGATTGCGGATCCGGTGTTTGTCGGGGCAACGATTTTGTCTGGATGTGTGTGTGGTTCGAAAGTCGTGCGTAAGGTTTCTCCGTATGAACGTGTGGGTGCAATGTGTCTGGAAGATGGAAAACCATCGATTGTCGAATACTATGAACTGACGCCGGAGATGGCAGAGGCTGTCAATGAAAATGGTTCGCTGCTTTACGGGTTCGGTGTGATTTTAAATTATCTGTTCCGTGTGGATAAGCTGATGGAGATTGTAAAAACAAATCTTCCGATGCATATTGTAGAGAAGAAGGTTCCGTATCTGGATGAAAACGGTCAGCTGCAGAAACCGAAGGAGCCGAATGCCTACAAATTTGAAACACTCATACTGGATATGGTGTATATGATGGATAATTGTCTTCCGTTTGAGGTTGAGCGGGAAAAGGAATTTGCACCGGTGAAAAATGCGCTCGGAACTGATTCGGTAGAGTCTGCCAGGGAACTGTTAAAGAAAAATGGCATTGCCATTTAACAGGGATTTACAAAATTTACAGAACTTTGTCACAATTTGAACACAGTTGACAGGTAGAATTCTCCTTAGAAAACAGGAAAGGAGTTTTTCATTATGGATAACAACTATTATAATAATATGAATCAAAATCAGAATCAGAGTACACAAAATAATCAGAATGGATACAATCCGTACAATAGTAACAGTCAGGGACAGACATACCAGAATACATCATACAATGCGTACAATCCGTATCAGCAGCCGACCGGAGGTCCGGCACCCCGGAAACCGCGTCGCAGATCCGGATTCGGAGCTACCATTGGTAAGTGTGCGGCAGTTGCTCTGGTCTTTGGTCTGGTAGCCGGAGGTGTATTTACCGGAGTCAGCTATGTAGGAACCAAAGCGCTGGGAGTTTCCGGACAGAATGTAAGCAGTTCAAAGAGTTCTTCTTCCGCAAAAGTCAGCCAGACGAGTACCGGCAATGCAGCGGATCTTTCCGATGTTTCCGGAATCGCAAAAGAGGCAATGCCGAGCATTGTGGCAATTACAAATACCGGAACGGTATCCTATCAGACATTCTGGGGGACACAGCAGCAGCAGAGTGAGAGTGCAGGGTCCGGTATTATTATCAAACAGGACAGCAAATATCTTTACATTGCGACAAACAATCACGTTGTTGCAGATGCCGATTCATTGAAAGTGCAGTTTGTGGATAACGAAACCGTAGAATGTAAGGTGCAGGGAACCGATGCTTCGGATGATCTGGCGGTAGTCAAAGTAGCATTGAGTGATATTAAGGATTCTACATTAAAAGAAATCAAGGTAGCTACGGTAAACGAGGATACCGATACCCTGGAAGTTGGTCAGGGCGTTATCGCCATCGGCAATGCACTTGGTTACGGACAGTCCGTTACCAACGGTATTATCAGTGCGTTAGGAAGAACCGTTACCGTGCAGGATGAACAGACCGGAGAGACCGTGGTCAATAACAACATGATCCAGACCAATGCAGCAATTAACCCTGGCAACAGCGGTGGTGCGCTGCTGAATGCAAGCGGAGAGGTCGTTGGTATCAACTCTGCAAAATATTCTGATACGAGTGTAGAGGGATTTGGTTATGCAATCCCGATGTCAGATGCCATGCCGATCGTTGAACAGCTGATTGAAAAAGGACAGGTAGATCAGTCCAAGGCTGCATTCCTCGGTATTCAGGGACAGGATATTTCCTCCAGTGTTGCCAGTGCTTATAACATGCCGCAGGGGGTATATGTATATCAGGTTGTTTCCGGATCACCGGCAGAAAAAGCAGGACTTCGTCAGGGCGATATTATTACAGAATTTGACGGTCAGACGATTACCGGTATGACCCAGCTGAAACAGCTGATCGCATCCCACAAATCAGGGGATGAAGTAAAAATGACAATGGAACGGCTGGGAAATGGCTACAAGGAAAAATCCATTACCGTGACACTTGCAGCACAGTCCGATTTTGTATCCGAGAGCAGTTCCGATAATTCCAATGATTCTCAGAACTCACAGGATTCCGGTAACTCCGGCGATTCCAGAAACTCGGAAAATTCCGATAATTCCGGCAACTCCGGTTTCTTCGATGGATTTGGTGGATCAAATAATTAATGACAAATTGCATAAGATGCGCTATAATAGATTGTCCGAACATAATTCGGGCAATCTATTTTGTATTTTAAAGCAACACTGCCTGTGGCAGCAGACAATGCTATGGGGTAGTTGCAGTTTTAGAAACAGGAGTCAGACAAAAATGAATAGGATAAAAGATCTGGTCATTCAGTTCTGTAAGTTTGGTGCGGTCGGTGGATTGTGCTTTGGCATTGATTATGGACTGATGATCTTTTTGACAGAGACACATATCATGCATTATTTTGCATCCAGTGCCGTGTCGTTTACCGTATCCGTTATTGTGAATTATATCCTGAGCATGCGTTTTGTTTTTATTGGAAAGGAAGACATGACGAAGGCACAGGAGATGGTTATTTTTGTGGCACTCAGTATGATCGGGCTTGTGATGAACCAGATGATCATGTGGTTTGCCGTAGAACATTTAGGAATGTTTTATGCAGTAGCAAAAATATTCTCCACCATGTTAGTTACTACGTATAATTTTATCTCCAGAAAAAGATTCCTGGAAGCATAAGCCGGGGTTGGAGAGTTAGGAGGATGTATGAAAAAGAAAAGAATTGTAATCGCATTGGGACATGAAGCTCTTGGAAGTACACTGCCGGAACAGCAGAAGGCAGCCGCGCGTACTGCAAAAGCAGTTGCGGATTTTATCCGCGAAGATTATCAGGTGGTTATTACACACAGCAATGGACCGCAGGTTGGCATGATCCATACGGCAATGAACGAATTCTGCCGTCTGTATCCGGAATATACAGCAACTCCGACATCTGTCTGCTCTGCGATGAGCCAGGGATATATCGGATATGATCTGCAGAATGCCATTCGTACCGAGTTATTAAACCGCGGAATCTATAAGACAGTTTCTACGGTTCTGACACAGGTTGTCGTTGATCCGTATGATGAGGCATTTTATCATCCAACCAAAGTGATTGGTCGTGTGATGACAAAAGAAGAAGCAGAGGAAGAAGAAAAGAAGGGGAATCATGTGACAGAGGTGGAAGGCGGATACCGCCGTATTGTGGCATCTCCAAAGCCAATGGATATCGTGGAAATTGATGCAATTTCCGCACTGTCCGATGCCGATCAGGTTGTCATTGCCTGTGGTGGAGGTGGAATCCCGGTTCTGGCACAGAACAACCGTCTGCAGGGAGCTAGTGCTGTCATTGAGAAGGATCTTGCAGCCGGAAAGCTTGCAGAACTTCTGGATGCGGATATGCTGGTGATCCTTACGAGTGTAGATAAGGTTTGCCTGAATTATGGCAAAGAAGACGAGGTAAAGCTGGATACCCTTTCTCTTGCCGATGCAAAGAAATATCTTGCGGCAGGAGAATTCGGAGAAGGAACCATGGCACCTAAGATTGAAGCTGCAATTGACTTCATTGGAGAGTCTGCGATCCGCTCTGTTCTTGTAACCAAATTAAATAAAGAAGCAGGAGAGATTACCGGTGGTATGGGAACTCTGATCAAGAAATAGTAGTTTTTTGCAGGAGGCACAAAATGAATCGAATTAAGAGTTTTACAATCAATCACAATCTTCTGATGCCGGGATTTTATATTTCCCGTGAAGATGGGGATGTGATTACCTATGATCTGCGTACGCGCAAGCCGAACGCAGGAGATTATATGGACAATGCAACAATGCATTCTCTGGAGCATATGTTTGCTACCTATATTCGCAATTCCGAGATGGGAAATGAAGTTGTTTATTTTGGACCGATGGGATGTCAGACCGGATTTTATCTGCTGGTTCGTAACAGCAGAAGTCCGAAAGAAGTGTTTGCCATGACAAAAGAGGTTTTGAGACAGATTTATGATCATAAAGGAGAGGTATTCGGTAAGTCTGCAATTGAGTGCGGACATTATGAAAATTTATCTCTCGCAGCGGCAAAGGCAGAAGCGGCAACCTATCTTGCTGTGCTGGAAGAACAGACAAATATGGATTTTACATATCCGGAATAAAACAGATTGCAGGAGGAAAAGATACATGAGAATCGGAGTAATTGGTGCGATGCAGATTGAGGTGGATAACCTGAAAGCATCCATGAGCGATATCAGCACGAAGGAATACAGTGGCGTTACCTATGTGTGCGGAACCATTGGAGATAAGGAAGTGGTTGCAGCAGTGTGTGGAATCGGCAAGGTGTTTGCCGCAATCTGTGCGGAGGCAATGATTCTGGAGTTTCATGTGGATTATGTGATCAATATCGGTGTGGGTGGTACACTTTGCAAAGAACTTGGCGTAATGGATGTTGCTGTGGCAGATAAGGTAGTACAGCACGATATGAATACGACACCTCTGGGAGATCCGGTTGGACTTCTTTCCGGTATCAACGAAGTGTATCTGCCGACAGATGAAAAAATGTGCAGACTGCTGGGCAGCTGCCTGGCAGAAAAAGGAATTCACTATCATGTCGGAACGATTGCTACAGGGGATCTGTTTGTCAGCACACCGGAGCAGAAGACAAAGATTCATGAGCGGTTTGATGCGATTGCCTGTGAGATGGAAGGCGGATCTATCGGACATGTCTGTTATGTAAATAAAGTTCCGTTTGCAATTTTACGTTCCATTTCGGATGGAGAGGGTGCTTCTATGGATTATGCAACATTTGCAGAGAAAGCAGCACTGCAGTCAATTCTTGTGGTGATTGATTTCATTCAGAGAGCGGATGAGCTGCAGGCATAAATTGCGTCTAAATTTTTGAAACGGTACATATACTCTACAAAGACTTTTTGGTGGAGTTGTTATGTTCAAAAAAATACATCGTGAATTAAAAAAAGAGTCATGCAGGAAGATCGGAAACGGTTTTCTTGTCATGGCTCTTATTTGCTGTCTGATGTTTGTCTCGTATCAGGCGACATCTGCAGTGATTACAAGTGCTAAGGTCGGGGATCGTGAACTTCCGATTTACTGTGTAGACACAACAGAAAAGAAAGTAGCACTCAGCTTCGATGCTGCATGGGGAGCAGAAGATTTTCCGCGTATCATGGATGTTTTGGATAAACATAAAGTAAAGGTGACATTTTTTATGACCGGAGGCTGGGTAGAAGATAACCCGGATTGTGTGAAAGAGCTGGTAAAAAGAGGGCATGATCTGGGAAACCACAGTGAGCATCATTATGACATGACGACAATTTCCCAGGAGGAAAAAGACAGTGAATTAAAAACTGTGCATGATAAGGTAAAAAAACTGACCGGTTATGAGATGTATCTGTTTCGGCCGCCTTATGGGGCTTACGACAATGATGTGATCAAGACGGCGTACGCCATGCATTATTATCCGATTCAGTGGTCAGTGGATAGTCTGGATTGGAAGAATTATGGTGTGGATTCTATTATCACGACGGTTTGCAACCATAAAGCACTTGCACCGGGAGCCATTATCCTCTGTCACAATGGAGCAAAGTATACAGCGGATGCATTGGATGCCATGCTGACCAATTTAGAGGAACAGGGTTACAAGATTGTGCCCATCTCGAAGCTGATCATGAAGAAAAATTATCATATGGATGCGACCGGAAAACAGATTGCGGATGATGCCGAAAAACAAAAGACGACGGAGGCGGTAATACATTGACTTGTGTATTTCCCGGATTTTTGGTTATTGAAACAAACAGATATACAGATTTCCCCTGCGAAACATTTCTGTTCTGCATAAAAAACCTGCTGAAAGAATCAGACGGGACATATAAAGGATAAAGGTCGAAAAATATCCCGGTGCATAAAGAAGTGGGACATATAGGCGAGAGAATGGCAAAAATGTCCTGCTGTGGCAGCTACATGGGACATATAGACAAAACGATGACAAAAAAAGTCCTTCTGAAACAGCCAAATGGGACATATAGACGTAAAGGTGGTAAAAATGTCCTATTATGATATTTACATGGGACATAACAAATATTTTTTTTCGTATATGTCCTGACTGACGAGAAAATGGGGACATAATATAAAAATTTTCCTCTATATGTCTAAATTTTTCACGGAATTCGTATTCCAGAAGCCAGAGAAGGGATTATGGGTAGAAAATATCAGAGCACAGTAATGATACATAATATTTGCTTCTGGATGAAAAAAGAATTTCGTATTGACATATCTTTTCTGGGGGGGGTAGAATCAATATGTAAAAAATATTATTTAAAATAAGGAGGAAATGATTATGAACAAGCTGAAAAAAGCAGTGGTAATGGTTTTAGCATTGGCAATGGTTTTAACATGTGCCATGGTAACACCGGTGCAGGCTGCGGGAAAACTGAACAAGAAATCGGTTTCTATTTATGAAACAGAGACGGTTTCACTGACTGTGAAAGGAGTAAAATCCGTAACTTGGAAAACTTCCAATAAGAAGATTGCCACCGTTGATAAAAAGGGGCTGGTAAAGGGTGTAAAGAAAGGCACCTGTACTGTTACTGCAACGGATACAAAGACAAAAGCTGCATATTCATGTAAAGTTACCGTAAAAGCAGCAAAATCACTTGGAATTGCAGCAAAGGATATTAGTGTATTCACTGGTGGAGAAACTATTTCTTATCCGGGAGAGGAAATCAAGGGCGCAACTTATGTACTGGATGGAAAGAAACTCGGGAAAAAGAATTACAGTACATGGACAGATAAGGATGGAGAGCGTGTAGTTTCTTATGTTACACTTACAAAGAAACTTACAGATGGAAAACATACTTTTGCTATCCAGAAAAAAGGTTATAAGACCGTGACAAAATCCTTTAAATTTACTGCATTAAAGATTGATGGAATGTTTCCAGAGGGTGAAGATGGGGAACCTTGGGTATCCGATGGTATATTGTATGTATTTTGTACACCAAAGCTGGATGGAAAAGATTTTGTGATTAAAGTAGATGGTACAGAAGTAAAACCTAAGGATGCTTTCTTAAGTGGAGATGGTTTTTTTGTTATCTGGGTGGATGCTACAGGACTTTCCGCAGGAGAGCATAAGGTGAGCGTTACCGCAGAAGGAATTCCGGATGGAGAAGCTTCATTTACAGTAAAATAATATATCTGAATTTCAAAGGATATGAATCATTGTCAGGAGGATGACTATGAAACAAATGAAAAAACTGCTTGCATTTGTACTGGCATTTGCGATGATCATCACGATCTATCAGCCATCAGTGGCATATGCAGCAACCAAAAAACCAAGATTAAATGCAAAGACAATGACACTTCAGGTGGGACAGAAAAAGACCCTGAAAGTAAAGAATGCAGGGAAAAAGGCCAAATTGAAGTGGTCCAGCAATAAGAAATCCATTGCAACCGTTTCCAAAAAGGGAGTGGTAAAGGCAGTAAAAGCTGGAAATGCTGTTGTTACCTGTAAGGTGACAACAAAAAATGGAAAGACAACCAAGCTGACTTGCAAGGTTGCGGTTAAGAAAACAGCAAAAGTTACCAGTCTGACTGTTGGTTCCCAGAAAGAACTGGAAAAAGCTCTGAAAAACAAAAATGTCAGAAAGATCACAGTTGCGACACAGGGAGCCGTTACATTTACGGTACCGCAGGGCGATTACAGTAAGGTGGAGCTGGTAATCAATGCACCGAATGCGGATGTTGTGAACAATGGAAAATTCAAGTCTATTGATATTCAGGCAATCAAGCCGAATACCTACCGCGAGAATGCAAAGGGAAATGTTATTACGGTCAGTGCAACAGGTGATGCACGTGTGATTGTTGAAACCGGTGCTACCGTTGCAAAAATCATGGTTTCCGGATCAAAGGGAAATGTAAAACTGGTGGTAGATGGAACCCTTTCCGGCATTACAATTGATGCTCCGGTGAATGTGACTGTAGAAGGAAAGACAACCGTAGCAGTACCTGTTACCGTAAATGAAAAAGCGGCAGGGGCAAATGTAACTTCCAGTACACCGGTAGAGGTAAAGGCAGCAGCGCCGATCGCACTGAACCTGACCAAAGGTGCAGAGGGAAGTAAGGTAGAGACCACATCTGATAAAGCCGAAGTAACCGTAAAGAATGAGACAACACAGGCAGTAACGGTTACGACTCCGGCAGGAAGCAAGGACGTGGCAAAGGATACCACTTCAAAAGTTGATAATGCAGGAAAAGTTACGGATGTAGCAGACAATACAGATGCCAATAATAATGGCGGTGGCGCAACAGGGGGAGGTTCATCTTCCGGAGGTTCCTCTGGTGGCAATGTAACGCCAACGGAAACTATTACTTTAAATGCATTGCATGTGTTCGCACGCAATCAGATGGATGTAGAGCTTCAGACAAAAATTACAGATAAGGATAAGATTGTCGTAACAGACGAGAAGGGAAACATTCAAAAGGTTGCTGAAATTAAGGATATGAATGATGATTCACAAGATGATTCACAAGAAGATGAAGAAGATGGCTGGCAAAGATATATGATTACATTTGCTTCTAATCTTGAGTCCGGAAAATATGTGTTTACATATGTAAGTGGAAATAAGAAATATCAGGGAGATTTTGATTTTGCTGAGGAAGATTTGGCTAAAACAGAAAGTGCAGCAGGTAAAATTAAAACCGATATTTTTGATAAGACATATGATATTGTAGCAGCAGGTGAAAATGATACTTCTGTTGCAGGGAGACAGATAAATAAGGTCTTGGGTGAATATGCTCAAGCGAATGATTTCTGGGCAGTAGTTTTAGGCAACTATAGTGATACTTATGATAACAAGGCTGGAGGAAAAGCCGGATTGAAAATAACAATTCGTGTACAAGGTGGGGATAGTGATGTCCTTCAGGACGTAGATGGTATTGTTTATTTTACATTTACCAAAGAGCCGATGGCAGTGACAGCACCAGCAATTTCTTACAAGACAAAGACTTCTATTGTGGTAAAAGCAGAAGAAGATCAAGAATATATTTGCTGTGAAGCAGACAAAGAAATAACACAAGAAGATGATTGGGAAAACACTGTACAGGCAGATAGGGCGGACGAATTTGGTAATATAGAGTTTTCTAAACTTGATACGGGAAATACATATGTAGTCTACACACGAAATGTGACAGAAGCTATGGCTGTCAAGAAGAGTGAGAAAGTAACATTGTCTAATGAATTGAAAGACATGGAAGCAGTAGTTAAAACTTCGAATAAAGAAAATATTCCTGGAAAGATCACTGGCTGGCAAAAAGGAGGACTTGTACTTAGAGTCCCGGTAACTATAAAATTCAAGGTCTACGGTACCTATGAAAAAGATAAGTTAAAGGATGTCTTTACATCATCCGATGAACATTTTGGTGATTTCCAAGATGAATCAGCAGATTTGGATGGGAAAGTCCGTTTGAATACGTTCCAGAATGATTATGTTGAGCTCATCGGAGTTGAAAATTTGGGGAAAGGTGACCATACATTTCAGTTTTCTTTACAAGTCAAGTATGATGATCAGATTATTAACCAAGTGGAATTTAGTACGGTATTTTCAATTACCGAAGAAGATTTAGAAAAAACGCAAAATTAAGTTTGAACACTGTCTATTCTATAAAAGGATAGGCAGTGTTTTTGTATTGGCTCACATTTTAGTTAGAACAGTAGAAGAATTTCAAGGGATGGAAATCGAAAAAGTAGTTTCCCTGATAGAAGGAGATCCATATATCAGCAAAGTACCGGTTGCGTCTAGACTGACCAATAAGGACAGGAATGTGGAGGGGAAAAGGATTGTAGGACTGAATACAGAAGCCGGAGAAAAAAATGAAGGACTGGTTCGTTTTGACATTATTTTTTATGTGCGAATGAGAAACGGGTTGGCACAGATGATTATCAATGTGGAAGCCCAAAAAGATGAACCCGGTTCCTATCAGATTTTAAACCGCGCTATTTTTTATGTAAGCAGACTGATTTCTTCACAGAAGGAACGGGATTTTGTAAAATCAAATTATAATGATATAAAGACAGTCTATAGTATATGGGTTTGCATGAATATGCCGGAAAACAGTATGTGTCATATTTATTTAACAAAAGAAGATTTACTCGGAAAGCATAATTGGAAAGGAAATTTGAATCTGGTAAATATCGTTATGATCGGCTTGACGAATGCGCTTCCGGAGAGTCATAATGAATATGTGCTGCATAGACTGTTATGTGCCATGTTTTCTAATGAATTATCACAACAGCAAAAAATGAAAATTATGGAACAGGAATATCATATTCCAATGGAAGAAAATTTTAAGGAGGAAGTGAGTATTATGTGTAATTTGAGTCAGGGCATTAAAGAAGCCGGAATTGCCGAGGGGCGAGAAGCCGGAATTGCCGAGGGGCGAGAAGCTGGAATTGCCGAGGGCAAGCAAAGAGAAATTGAAAAAGTAATTTTAAATATGCATAAGAAAGGGTACTCGTTAGAACAGATTATGGATGCAACAGAATTGGAAGCAGCTGAATTAGAAACCATAATTGAAAAATTAAAATAAAGCATCGCAAAGATATTGGTAAAAGTGTTTACGGTAGTTGAAAGAATTATAAGCAAATACCTTATAAAAAAACGCATAAAACAGAATAAAGAATAAAAATGCAGGTATAATTGCATAAAATATCAAAAAAGGCGCAGTGATTTACAACATTGCACCTTTTTTGTTTTGTGCAAAATCTCTTTCATGCAACGGAAATGTATGTGAAAAGTGTATAAAATGCATAAGAAAAACTTGGAATTTCCGTCAATTGAATAAACGGTTGCGCAAGTGGTATAGTGGACATATCAATAAAACAAACGGTTGCGCAACACGATAGGTCTGGTGATAAGGGAGAGGATATCAGAACTATCGTGTTTGTGTCCAAAGAGGGAGGATCGTGTATGAAAGAGAAAAAACATTGGAACAGGAGAGTGCTCAGTTTTTTTCTGGCACTTGCTATGGTGATTACACAGCTTGGGGTGTGGAATGCCGGAAAGGAGAGCGTACAGGCAGCGGATACGGTAATTTATCAGGAAGATTTTAGTAAGTCAACTGATGGCTGGACGCCGGAGTGGTCTGTGGGAAGTGATTTAACGACATTTGCTGTAGGAAAAAATTATGCAAAAGATAATGATTCAAGCCTTAATATATGGAGTAAGAAAGCACAGGTACTCACGATTACGCATGAGGTGTCAGCCGTAGAAGAAGGAAACTATTATGTTTCATTAAACACATACGGTGGATCTGTAAATAGTGGTACAATTTCAATTTCTGATGGGACAACAGAGCAGAGTGCGGATATTGGGTTTTCAGATGGGCTGACAGAGTATAAAACAAAAAATGCATTGACAGTTAACACAGGAGCTTCTATTACCATAAAGGTAACTGTTGATTTAAATGAAGGCGGTTGGGGATACCTTGATGATATTACTTTAACAAGAGCAGACAACAGTAATACGGATGCGTATATGACCAAAACATTCTATTTTAAATATACAGGAGACGGAATTCCGGCAATTCAGTTCTGGAAGAACTGTGATGGAAATTTACTGGCAGGAAAAGATGAAAGTATAGCAGAGATTGATGGTTCATCTTATTATTGCATGGAAAAGGGTATCTATCTGAAAGCAGGCAGATTTTATTTGGAAATTGCAGACAGGACAAAAAATGGCTGGTATCAGATCGAACTGAAGTATAAAAAAGATGGAATAAACAATAAAGAAGTAGGATTTGATCTGGATGAACTTTCTTCTGAGAAAACAACGAAAACATGGTTAAAGAGTTATGATGATTCCTATGGAACAGATGGTGTGAAGAAGGCATATGAAAATATTTTTAATGGCACCTATGACGATCCGGCCATCATACAGGATGACTATGAAACGGTTGTTTCCTATGCGGCTGCAGTGGCAGAGGAAGACAATGCCCAGGTTGTAAAGGATGCAGCAGTCAATGTGAAAAAAGTACAAAATCTTGATGATGATTTTATCATGGGAATGGATATCTCCTCCATGATCTCTGAATTACAGAGTGGTGTGGTATACCGTGACTATGACGGAAACGAACTGACAACGCTTGATGATATCTGCAGGTTTATCAAAGAGCAGGGCATCAATCACATTCGTGTCCGTGTATGGAATAACCCGTATGATGCCAATGGCAACGGCTATGGCGGAGGAAACAATGATGTGGCAAAAGCAAAGGAATTTGCAGATGCATGCCGCAATGCCGGATTGAAAATGTTAGTTGACTTCCACTGCTCCGATCTGTGGACAGATCCGGGCAAGCAGCAGGAACCGAAAGCATGGAAAGGTTACACCCTTGAACAGAAAAAAGAGGCATTAAATACTTATATCACAGAATCCTTAAATACCATTGATCCGTCAAAAGATGTTGTGGATATGGTGCAGGTTGGAAATGAGACAACGGGTGGATTTATCGGTGAGACAAATGTCAGCAATATGTGTGTATTATTTTCAGCTGGCGCAGCCGGTGTAAAAACGTACAATCCGGATGTCAAAGTCGTCATCCATGTGGAAAGCCCACATAAAGGAACCATGGTAACATGGGCAGGAAATCTGCAGGACAACAATGTTGATTATGATATTCTTGCCACCAGTTATTATCCATACTGGCACGGAACATTAGATAACTTAAAACAGCAGTTTGAAACAGTAAAGAATACATATCATAAAGATGTGATGGTAGCGGAAACCAGTTATGCTTATACGTTAGAAGACAGTGACGGACATGACAATACAGTGCGTGTTGGAAATAATGATAACGGAGCTGACACAACGGAGCCGTTTACCGAGCAGGGACAGGCAACTGCAATCCGCAATCTGATTAATACGGTAAATGAAGCTGGCGGACTGGGTGTATATTACTGGGAGCCGGCATGGCTGACCGTTGGAAATACCAAAGGACTTACCGGAGATGCATACAATGCACAGGTAAAGGAAAATCAGGAAAAGTGGGAAAAATACGGAAGCGGATGGGCTTCAAGTTATGCCAACGAATATGATTCGAAAGATGCAGGCAAATGGTACGGCGGTTCGGCCGTTGACAATGAAGCCATGTTTTATCCGGATGGCACGGCAACCCCTGCACTTCATGTATGGAATTATGTAAAAACAGGGGCTGTTTCGAATCTGGTCAGTGTAGAAGGTTTTGATTCTGCACTGAAACAGACGATTACTGCAGGCAGTGATTTTACACTTCCGGATTCCGTGGAAGTGACGTATTCCGATAGCAAAACACCGGTAGCAGAGGCGGTTATCTGGGATGAAGCATCTGTAAAAAAGGCGGATCTGTCAAAGCCCGGAACTTATCAGATTCCAGGCACGGTTTCTTTGAGCAAAGAAATTACAAGAGGTGCTTACAAAGGAAAAACCAGTGTAGATGTTACACTTACTTTACAGGTAAAATATGCAAATCTGATTACAAATAAAGAAGCGGTTGAATTTGACAGTGGAGAATACTTTACCGTAGACGGAGCCACGTTCAAGGGAATTCCTTCCGCAGAGAATGCAAAGAGCGGAAAAAACAGTATGGGCTGGTACGGAGCATCCGCAGCAAATGGTTCTGTTACATATAAGGAAGCAATTACGCTGGAAAAAGGAACCTATACATTGGAAGCATATGCCCAGGGGGCACAGTCAGATGTAACCATGCAGATATTAAATGCAGAAGATGATAGTGTACTATTTACCGGCGAAACTACAGCAATGACTGCATGGGGAGACTGGCATACACCGAAGGTAACTTTTACACTGGATAAGACAAAGAGCGTAAAACTTCGTGTATGTGTAGAACATGAGGATGGCGGATGGGGAGCAGTGGATGTGCTGTATCTGCATAAGGATGCATCATCTTCGGAAGGAAAGGATGATACAAATACTTCCGGCAGCTCATCCTCCGATAGCTCATCCTCCGGCAGCGCTGCAACCGTCACTCCATCTGATGATACAAAGAAGGATGACAAGCCAGAGCAGACAACCGAATCAAAGAACGTAACGGCAACGACTGCTTCCGGGGAGAAAGCAGAAGTAACGGTTATCGTGACAAAAGATACGGCTGGAAAAGTAACGGAAGCAAGTGCAGAAGTGACAGGTACCAAGGCAGAGATTTCTGCAGATATGGTGAGCAGGATCGTGGAAGCTGCCGGAACAGACCATGTGGCAATTACTGCAAATGTTACCGATAAAGAAGGAAATATCAGATATACAGTAACCGCAGATGCAAAAGACTTAACTGCAGGAAACAAACTGAGTGTCGTTGTTGTGGATAAGAAAACCGGAGCGTATAAACTGGTGAATGCAAAGACGTATACCGTTGGAAAAGATGGCACATTACATGTGAATCTTGCCGCAGGTTCGGATTATCGGATGCTTTCTGCAGCAGAAATAAAAAATGTGGAAAAAGCGGTTTTAAAAACGGTTGCTGTAAAAAAGACGACAGCTTCCATCAAAGCGGGAAAGAATACAAAGATACAGTTAAGCAGTAAGCTTGATCTAGATAATGTAAAAAAGATTACATATACATCTGGTAAAAAGTCTGTTGCAGCAGTAGATAAAAACGGAAAGATTACAGCAAAGAAGAAGGGAACCGTCACGATCAAAGCAAAAGTAACACTGAAGAACGGAAAGACAAAGACAGTTTCCATGAAAATTAAAGTAAAATAACATTGTGAGGACAGTGGTTCTGTGATAAAATAAAAAAAGAAATTGTATTCTTTGAGACTTATCCGGGTATCTTAAAGGATAAGACAGGTGAAAAGGATTTGGGGATCAATTACAAAAGGAGATGGAATCATGTCAGCAACGGGGTTATTTATTTTTCTGATTGCGATTATCGGGATTGCGGTACTTGGGGCGTTGATCGCAGTGATTGCAGCAGTATCCGGGGCATCTGCAGCTATTTCGGATGAAGAGGATGGACTGGAGGAGAACGCATAAAGCAGTCAGAAAATAACGGACAAAGTACAGGAAAGAAAGACGTTCGGAAACGGATGTCTTTTTTTTGTTTCTAAAAAGAAAATAAAGCTTTCGGAAATCCTCTTGTAAAAAAGAACCGATTATCG
>ENA-ORSJ01001888-ORSJ01001888.1-human-gut-metagenome-genome-assembly--contig:-NODE-1888-length-15507-cov-5.445962_pt1 | contig 15507 bp, 17 predicted proteins | sample MGYA00242191_ERZ509158 | MGnify/ENA primary metagenome ERZ509158 (study PRJEB26280, sample SAMEA2338623) | human gut metagenome | biome: human gut; feature: human-associated habitat; material: faeces...
ACGCATGATGATCCAATTGGAATCCTGGTACAGGGTTACGGAATCCCACAGCTGGCTCATCGGAGGCAACTGCTTGACAAGCATGACAGGAGTTCCGGCGGTGATGCCACTGATCGGAATGCGGGCGATCGGAATCCACACGGTACCGGAATTGTTCAGGATACTACCCGACGGAACCGTGGGATCAGCCGCCGTGCCACTGGTGGCGGTGCCCTTCAACACAGCGAGCGCGATCGTTTCGATGTTGTTCGAACCTCGCGTGTATTTCACGCAGATCAGGTCGTTGCGGTTCCGTCCCGTGACTCCGCTTTCGATCGTGACGGTCTCCGCCGCGGTGACGCGTGCGTATCGTCCTTCGATCACAAGGTTGAGGACCGGGATGAGCGCTTTGTTTGCTGACTGCATGGTCACGGCGGGGAATTTGCCGTCGCTGCCTTGCAGCAGGTAGTTGCCGTTTCCGACCAGTCCGGCCTGCATGGCTCCTTGGTCGCTGGATGTGATGTGCGGAGCGCCGGCCTTGCCGGTGATGAGATTCATGGTCATGGTCATTCCTTCCTATCTGTTGTGTTGTTGAGGTATGCGGCGTAGGCGGCGTCCTGCGTGGCTGCCAGCGCTTTGAACGTCTGCCAGCATGCGGTACAGACGAGCGCGCCCTGTGCGACTCCGTCGACGGTGGTGTGTGTGATGTCGTGCCAGTCGCTGGAGGTGCGTGGGTCACCGTCGGCGAGGTATGCGGAGGCGTGGCATCGGTCGCAGGTGTATCTGGTGATGTTCGTGGTTCGTGCCATTGATGTTCCTTTCTCTTTCAGGCTGTGCGCTGGTAGATGTGTCCTGGAAGGATGGTGTTGCATTCCTTCCAAGTGCCGCCGTAGGTGGTTCCCGGATTTGTTGTGGCGGTGGTCCAGTAGAGGGAGCCGACCGGGTGGGCGGCGATGAACGCCTGGCTTGCGCTCATGCCCGTCTCGCCCTTGTCGCCCTTCGGTCCGACGAGGCTTGTGTTGGAAACCGGTTTGAACGTCACGTTTTTCCCGGTGGCTGTGATCTGCGCGTACATCAGGTTCTTGCCGCCATTGGTCATGGCGAAGAAGTATTCGCCTACGACCGGGGCACGGTTGAAACTGAGTGCCCGCCAGTCAAAATCCGAGCATGCGGACGTCCAGTATCCGGATAGTATGCGTGTGATGATCAAGGCAGGCAACCCGGTCTCGCCGCGTTGGCCGGCCTCTCCTTTCGCTCCGGTGGCCCCGGTCGCGCCAGTGGCGCCGGCAGGGCCCTGCGGTCCTTGCACTCCCTGCTTGCCTTGCGGTCCGGTGTCGCCTTTGGGGCCTTTGACGTTGCCGAGCAGAATCTTCGTCATATGCGCTCCTTACTTTCCGTCATTGATCATGTAGTACAGGTCGCCCGTCGCCGGATCGTAGGAGACGGGAGCCGCCGACGCGGTGGTCGTATCCGCGTACACGGCGTACAGGTCTCCGTTCGGGTCGACCTGCAGTGTGAAGAATCCGGAAGTTGGCGCCGTCACGCCGCTGGCACCCTGCGGTCCTGTCGGTCCCTGTGGGCCCTGCAGTCCCTGCGCACCTTGTATTCCCTGCTTGCCTTGCGGCCCGGTGGGGCCTGTTGCTCCGGTAGGTCCGGCAGGGCCGGTGTCGCCTTTCGGACCTTGCGGGCCGGTAGGGCCTCCTTCTCCGGCGGGTCCGACATCGCCTTTATCACCCTTGTCACCTTTCAGCCCTTCAGGACCTTGCGGTCCGGCAGGGCCTTGCGTTCCGATGATGGATTGACGGGAAATCGTCTTTCCCGTGAATAGGCTGCCGGACTGTGAAACGCACTGCCAGACGATGCTGTATTTTCCGCCACCTGACAATGCGGTCGAATATTCGTTGGCGAGTGGTGTTCGGTTCAACCATTCGCTCACGTTCCCCGTGAAAGTGGATCCCACCGGATATTCGCCGACGAGGGATTTCTTCATCACGAGCGCCGGAAGGCCGACGTCGCCTTTAGCTCCCTGAACGCCCTGCGCTCCTTGCTTGCCTTGCGGGCCGGTGGCCCCGGTATCGCCCTTGTCACCTTTGGGGCCTTTGATGTTGCCGATCAATAGTCGCGCCATGTGTCACCTTTCCGGGATGTCCACGTACAGGTTCCCGCTCTCGGAGTCCCAGACGAACGAGGGTGGGTTCGTGTTGTCCGGATAGTTCACGTACAGGTCGCCGTCGCCTTCCATGCTGAGCGTGAAGAAGCCGTTCGAGGGGGCGGATACGCCGCTGTCGCCCTTGTCACCCTTCTCCCCTTGCGGGCCCTGGATGCCTTGGGAACCTTGGATGCCTTGTCTGCCCTGGGGGCCGGTCGCTCCCTGTGGACCCGTGGGACCCTGCGGACCTGTGGAACCCGTCGGGCCTTGCGGTCCCGCCGCGCCGATCGCGCCGGCATCACCCTTATCGCCTTTCTCGCCGCGTATCCCCTGCAGTCCCTGCGGGCCTTCGGGACCGGCGACGCCTTGCGGCCCTCGCTCCCCGATCGCTCCTTTCTCTCCCCGAGGACCGGTGGGTCCGGTCGCTCCGGTGGCCCCCTGTGGTCCTGCGTCGCCCTTGTCGCCCTTCTCCCCTTGCGGACCCTGGTCGCCTTTCGGAAGCCCCAAATTCAAGGTTTTGTCGCTGCCGGCGCCCGTAAGCGACGCGCTTGCCTGTGCACCGGGGGCGAGCGTGTCCACCGAACCGATTTTCAGGCCGGTGATGTAGTCGCCTTTCGGCTGTTTACCCGACAATGCGTTGTTGAGCGAGTCGATGTCGTTTCTGGTCACGTCGGCGCTGAACGTCCAGGCGTCGAGTTTGAGGCCGGCTCCAGCGTAGTAGGCGTGGCCACCATCCCCGATGGAGGATTCTCCGCTGTTGCCGCCGGCGCTGGCACCTCCGGATTCGTAGGTGACGGTGAGCACGCCTCCCGAAACCTTGACGATCTTCTTGGAGATCTCGGCAGTGACGACGAGGCCCGTGTTGTTGTCACGACCCGTGACCAGGTCGCCAACGTCCGCGTCGATGCCGTCGGGAATGTCCACGTCGATGGTGCTGGTGTTCCGAAGCTCCTGGAATTTCTGCCTGCCCTTGTCCTCGAGCTCGTCGGCTTCGGCGTTGGACAACTCGTATGTGGCGGTGCGTTCGTCAAGGCCTTTGAGGGTCTGCGTGTGGCTGAACGTGCCGTTCGCGTCGGCGTACCAGTGGATGACGGTACGGTCCTTGAGTTCGCCCTTGCCCAGGCAGATGAGATGGTTGATCGGGTGCGCCGCCTGTTTGGCGGTGAAGTCGATGAGGTCCGAGTCGATGCTGTCGCCGATCGTGCGGACGGGCATGGCGCTCATGGATACCTTGTCGCCGTCATTACGCAACCGGAGTTTGAGTCCGCTTGCCCTGAGCATCTTGACCAGACCGCTGTACAGGTCCACGTACCGGTCGAACTGGCAGGTGGTCTTGTGGTCGGCGCTTTCGTCGGTGACGGTGAACAGGCCTTGCAATCCCGCACGGCTGACGAGCGTGCGCATAATGACGGGAATCGTGCCGGACAGGGTGAGGTAATCGTTGTTCCTGTCCGGTTCGATGATCTTCGAGGCGAGCACTCCATGCCAGTCGCGGCCATGCCATGTGACGGTGGACAGGCCTCCGTCCACGTCGACATCCGTGTCGTCGATGATGCCGCCGTACTCGGTGCCGTCGATCATGATGCGGCTCCCCGCCTTGAGCGCGGCGTCTTCGACCTGCAGGTCGAAGTCGTTCTCCCCGCTACCGAACGCGAGGTCGAGCGTGTATGAGGCGTGGCTCGCCACGGGTTTGCCTGTGGCGTCGGTGACGATCAGGTCCATGGCGGTTCGCTCCTTTCCTCGCAGACCGTCAAGTCGAATTGGAATCCTCCCGGCCAGCTGATCGGCTGTGTTCCGGGCGCGAGCGGTTGGAACACGTACCGGCCGGAATCCTTGCCCGACCCTCGCACGGCCTGCGCGAAGCAGTTTGTGACGAGACCTGTGCCGCTGACCATGGTGACGGTCCTGACATCGCCGGTGCCGTCGATTTCCAGACGCGAGCCGGATGGCACGGTCACGTCGACCTCGTACCGGTTGTTTCCGATGATGACGTACGGTTGCGCGCATGGTCCGAATATCGTGAGCTTGACCGGCTGCGGGATGGACGTGTCGTTGACGATCTCGGCACCCAATGCCATGCCGGCGAAATCATGCGGATAATCATATGGATAGTCAAGGTCGGCGGTTCCGGAATCGTATCGCGGCGTGAAATGCGTCATGGTCGGACGGCGCCACACGCCATCGGCCAGCACGATGGTCAACTGCGTCTCGACCATCGTGGGCGTGATGGATTGCGGTTCGCTTTTCGTGATCCACGCTTTGGCTTCCCATTCGCCGTCGGCCACGAGCGTGCCCGGGTTCCCGGATGCCATGTCGGCGTCCGCGAGGCGGCGCAGTAGGTCGAGCGTGGCCGGAGAATCGTGGATCTTCACGGTGACTGTCGCCTCGCGTGCCTTGCGGGTGATGCCCGTCATGCCACGTGAGGCGAGGCTGTAGTCCCAGACGCGGGCTCGCAGTCCCGTGAGCGTCTCGCCGTACAGCGGCCCCTCGAAGCCGATGCGCTCACCTGTGGCCGCGCACACGTATTCAAGCGATTGCACTTCTCACCTTCCTTGCGAAGTCGCGGTCCCCTATCGTCGGCGTGTATCGGGCGATGATCGATCCGAGGTCGTCGTGCAGCGATTCGACCGCCGCGATGAGTTCCCGCAGATCGCCGTCGCCGGCATTGGCGCCGGTGCCGGCCGTGACGTTCAGCCTGCCGGTCTTCGACCAGTCCGCGCCGTCGAGGCTCATCGAGGAGACGAGCGAATCCATGGAACGGCTGACCACATGCGCGGAATCGTCGATGCCCAATGCCATGCCACGTCCGACCATCACGCCGACCTCGTCACGGAACACACGCGACGGCGAGTGGATGCCCAAAGCGTTCTTGGCCTTGTCCACCAAGCCCGACAACGCGTTGGTGATGCTGGAATACAACGAGCCGACCATTCCTGTGATGCCGTTGATCAATCCCTGGATGATGTTGCGTCCCGCGCTGACGAGCCAGCTTCCCGCGCCGGACACCGCGCTCCGGACGGTTCCGCCAATCCCGCTCACGACACTCCCGACACGGCCAACCATGTTGCTTACGGTGCCGACGATGCCGCCCCAGACGCTCGACACAATGCTTCCGACGCCATTCCACAACGCGGCCCACACGCTCCGGATTGTCGAGCATGCGGCGGATACCACGCCACTGACCATGCCGACTCCCGCGGAAACGACGCCTTGGATGCCGCCCCACACTGCCGACACGATGCCCTGGATGGCCGACCACGCGGCGCTCCAGTTCCCGTTGACGACCGCGAGCGCCAGTTGGATGATGCCTTGGATGACGGCGAGTGTGGTGCTGATGATTGTGGCGATGATGGTCCATGCGCCTTGTACGACGGTGGATATGGTGTTCCATAGTCCGTTCCAGACCGTGCTGATGATTGTGGCGGCGGTTTGGAAGATGGTTTGGATGTTCTGTATTCCGGCTTGCAGGAGTGGTGTGATGGTGGTGATGAATGTTTGGATGCCGGTGATGATCGCGGTGAGTGCGGTCATGATGATGGGGCCGATCGTGTTCCAGACGTTTTGGAGGACGGTGGTGATGAGTGTCCATCCGGTTTGCCAGATTTGTTGGATTTGGCTCATGGTCTGGGTGATGAATATGGCGATGGCTTGCAGGATTGGCTGGCATGCGGTGCTGATCTGGTTCCAGATTCCCATGAACCATGTGGCGAAGCTGTTCCAGAGTCGTTTGCCCGTTTCGGTTTGGGTGAAGAACCAGGTCAGTGCGGCGACGACCGCGCCGATGGCTACGACGAGCATTCCGATAGGATTCGCGTCCAAGGCAGCGCTGAATGCCAGCTGCACGGCGGTAGCAGCCTTGGTCACCGCGCTCCACGCCGATTGAGCTGCCTTGACAATATTGAACGAGCCGGCGAGTTGCTTCAGTGTTCCAGCCGCGCTTCCCGCGTCGGAGATCTTGCCAATCAAATCGAACGTGGCCGTAGCGGTCTTCTCCACACCGGAGGCAGTCGCGGAAATGGCCTTCAGTCCACCGGAAACTGTCTTCAGCCCGGCCGAGACGATATCCCAGCCTTTGACCGCGAGCAATGCAATGGTGATGGCTTTCAATGCGCCGGATACCAGTGCGCCGTTCTGCTGCGCCCACTGTCCGACCGACTGCAGCCAGCCTCCCACCGTCATGAGCACGCCGGTCAAAGTGTTCAACAGTCCGGCGAAGCTCTGCGCCGCGGAACTGGCGGTGCGCGCGCTGTCGTTGAAGCCGAAGGCCTGCGAGACCGCGGCCGCCAATCCGGAAACCAGCGAGCCCAATCCGGAGATGACGCCGGTCAGGCTTTCAAGGAACGGCTGCAACGCGCCCGTCTCGATGAACGTGTTGACGAACGTCTTCGCCCATCCCGCCGCGTTCGACAACGCCTGCGCGACCGAAGCGACCATTCCCGCGAGCGCGCCGGCGGTTGTGGAGAACATTGTGGCGGCTTCGCCGCCATTGTTGAGTCCGCCTATGAGTGATGTGATTGCGTTCCAGAGGCCAGTGAGTTGGCTTTTGAGGCTGGCCGTCGCCGAGGCGAGCATCTGGAAGCCGGGGATGTTGGAGATCGTGTCGCCAAGGTTTTTGAGTTTCGCCTGTGTGGCGGGTATCGCGTTCTCGAGACCTTGTTGGAGTGCCGCTCCGACTTTTTGCAGGGTTGGTGTGACGGCTGCGGTGAATGTGTCGATGAGTGGGATGGCTTGGTTGAACAGGCCGCGTAAGCCGTCGAGGACTGGTGTGGCGGCTGTTTCTCCGAGTCGGCTCAACGCGGCTTTCACGTTGGCCAGGGCGCCGGTGAATGTGGTGCCTGCGGATAGTGCGGCGCCGCCTAGGCCTTCCTGCATGGCGTCGGCGAAGGTTTGGAAGTCGATTTTGCCGTCCGAGACCATGTCGGACACTTCGGCGCTGGTCTTGTTCAGGTGCTTGCCGAGCATTTGGAGGACTGGGATGCCGCTCGACATGAGCTGGAGCATGTCGTCGCCCTGGAGTTTGCCTCGGGCGGCGACGGAACCGAAGATCATGCCGATGTCGGTGAGGCTTCTGCCGCTGATCTGCGCGGTGTCGGCCACGGTCTTGAGGACCTTGGTGAGCTGGTCGCCTTCCTTGATGCCGGATGCTGACAGGCTGGCCGCGACGGTCGCGGCGTCACCCAATCCGAACGCGGTGCCTTTGACGGAGGCGAGCGCGTCGTTCATGATTTCGGTGACGCTCGCGCTGTCGTGGCCGAGGCCTTTGAGTTTGGCTTGCGCGTTCTCGATGTTGAGGGCGCGGGTGAAGCCGCCTTTGGCGGCCAGGGCGGTGATGCCGCCTGCGATGGTGGCGATCGCGCCGGTGCCGACCTTGCCGATTTTGCCGAATGCTCCGCCGATTTTCGAGATGAGAGTGTTGGAGCCTTTCCTGGAGGCTTTGCTGACGGCGTCGCCGATGTCGCCTTCGATGCTTTTGCCGAATCCTTTGCCGGATGGTTCGACGTGGACGTATGCGACGCCGATGTCCTGTGCTGCCATCGTGCTCCTTACTGTGTGTCGGGATTCCGATGGCGGTCGGGATCAGAGGTCGTCGTTGATGTGGAAGTAGGCTTTGAGCCGTTCCCTGTCCTCGCGCTGCCGACGGGTGAGGCTGTGCGTCGGTGTCGGCTGGTGGAGTGGGTCGTGCTCGTGGTCGAACCATGGGCGTTTGCGTTGTCCGGACAGCGTCCAGACCGCCTGTTCGGCTCCGTCGGGCGCGTAGGCGGCGTTCTGCAACGCCATCCACGAGTGGCTTGTGTGGTCTTTGAGGATTTCGCGGGTCAATGCCCATGCGAGTCCCCAGTCGGCTCGTGGCCGTTGGCCTTCAAGCCATTCGGCGAAGCGTACGGGCCTGTAGATCTGCCCGTACGCGCGTATCCAGTCGTAGGCTAATGCCGCGCGGTGGTCGTTCCAGAGCTGGGCGAGGTAAACGCTTTTGGGTCCAGTCCGGATTCGTCGGCCCACGCCTTGATGGTCGCGGTGAGGTAGGCCATCGGACGTTTGGTCTTGCGTAGCACGTTCCAGAAGTTCGGCTGCATCGTCTGGAAGTATGCGAGGAACGTGCTCACGCAGGCCATGGTTTCCTCTTCGGACAATGCGGGCTTGCTCTTGATCAGGAGGATGGCCTGGACGAGTTCGATGGGCAGTTCCGCGTTGTTGAGGTTCGGCAGGTCGAGTTTCACGCCGGAGACCTCGAGGTGCACGTCGGGCTTGAGCTCCTCCGCGTCGGAAAGGTCGACTTCGATCATGTGGTAGGTGTTGTCACTCATGTTGGCTCCGTTCTGATGTTGGCGGTTGGTAAAAGGATCCCGTGCCGTCGACCGCCATCGGCGGCACGGGAAGAATCGATGGGCTACTTGGCGTCTTCGGTGACGAGGCCCCATGCGTGGAACTGTTCGCCGTTAGTGCCCTTGAGCATCTTGAACGTCATGCTGAAGTTCATGATCTCGCTGGATTTCAGGCTCACGTCGTCGCGGTCGGACACCTTCGCGTTGGTGCCGTACAGGAGGAAGGGGCGGTCCTGCTGGTCGAGCGCGACCAATACGAGGATCCACTCCTTCTTCAGGCCGGCGCCCTTGATGCTGATGCCGCCGTCCGAATCGACGTCCACGTCGAAGTAGGCGGAAACGACATCCTTGCGGCCTTCCATGGCGGCCAGTTGGAGGGTCCAGTAGCCCGGATCCGTGTCGGATAGGACGATGTCGCCGTTGTGGGCCTTGTAGTCGGTGCTGTCGCCCGGCTCCGGATGCAGGACGGCGCCGTCCTCCGTGGAGTAGCCGATCGGCTTCTTGCTTGTCGGTGGCGTCCAGTTCACGCCGGTCGGAGCCACGAACGTGCTGTCGCCCTTGGGGAACAGGAACAGCGCGTAGTTTTTGATCAGTCGCACGTTGCCGGAATTGTTGCCGTTGGACACGTACCCGTAGTCGGTCGCTCCCTGTGCGGCCTGCGTGCTGGTTTCGGATGCCGCCTGTTCGACGGCCGTGTTCTTACTATTGTCAGACATTCGTCTGCCTTTCGTTCTTCGCGTGTGGCGGCACGTCTTTTTTTGTTGTGTTTCAGTTGACGGTGACCTCGAGCAGGAGCACTCCGTACGCGCACACCAGCCTCTTGTCCTCGTCAGTCATGCGTACCGGCCCGGATTCGAGTGACGCGTCGATGAGCGGCGCGACGTTTCCGAGCCCGATGATCTCCCTCGCGATGTCGGCCCACAGGCGTGCGGCCTTGTCCCAGTCGCCCGTATGGTCCTCTCTCATGCATCGCACGCTCAACCGCAGCCGCACGTACTGCGAAATTGGGGTGCTCATGCCCTGCATGGAGTCGGCCAGAGTGGCTTCGGTGAAGGGAGGTTCGAGGTCGCTTCGTTCGATGGTGTCGAACGTCACGTCCGGGAACAGTGTCCTCAGTTTGGGCAGGAGCAGCGGCTCCGTGCGCCGGGGAGTGACCGGGATGCTCATACGCGCATCCTTCCGAGCGTGTCCTCTAGCGTGCCGTGCGCCTTCTCCACCGGTGCCGGGCAGATGATCGCCACGCCGCTGCGGTTCTTGCCGTCATGGTCGCGGACCATGCAACGGTCATCCTCTACGGCGGCTTCGGCCGCGTCCCTCATGCGCGAGCGCAATGTCTCGTTTTTGAGGACCTGTTGGCTGAACGCCTTGCGGTTGAATACGAATCTGCATCGTTTGGCCATGCTTATCCTTCCCGTTCGCCCACGGTGATGACGTCGCCGATGTGGCGTCCGTGGAGGTTGTCCCACACCTGCGGCTTGCCCTTGACGGGCAGCAGCCGGCCCCTGACTTTGATCAGGTCGGTGGCCTGGATGCCGGTCGGTTGGTTTCCGCGGATGTGGATCGTGTATTCGATGGTCTGCGGGCTGGCGTTCTCCTCGGTCTGGTCGGTGGTGGAGGTTGGCGCGACCATCGCCTGGAACGTGCCGACGCGGACGGGTTTGCCCTGGATGGGGTTGCCGTCCGTGTCGGTGGTGGACTGGCCGCGCCACACTTCGATGGTTTCCACTAGGACGTCTCCCCCGTTGCCATGTCGACACTGAACGCGCGCTGAGCGTTGATGCCAAGGATGCGTTTCTCGTCGTCGCGCAGCCAGAGATCGCCGGTGGGCGCTCCGAAACTGTATTGTTCGCTGAAGCTGCCGGTGGTCTGGTTCATCTGCGTGATGCCGCCGGGAATGTCGTACGGGTCGGCCTGCATGATTCTGCGGACGATGTCGCAGGTGATCTTCGTCAGCAGGCGTGGCCGTTCTTTTTGGAGACGTTGCCAGTTCGGGGAGCGTTCCTTGATGTAGTCGGTCACGTCCGCGAGATGCGTGTCGGCCTTCTCACGTTCCTCGTCGGTGAGTTTGTGCCACCTCTGTTCGAGGTCGACGGAGGTGGCGAACACGTCTGGTTCGACAGTCATGTCGGACTCCGTCAGGCGGTAAGCAGGACGAAGCGGTTGATGTCGCGGATACGGAAGCCGACCTCGATTTCGATTCGCACGGCGAACATGTTGTGCTCCCACAGGTTGACCTGCTTGCCGTCGATGGTGATGGACGCCTGGTCGGAGATGCTGGTCTGCATTCCTTCGACGGAACCCCATGCGGCGGAGGAGAATTCGCCGCACACGCCGAGGATCTCTGCCTTGGCCGGTCCCGGTGTCTCGGATACGGCGGGCACGTGAACGCCCTTGCTGATGTAGGTGCGGTTGCCGAGCACGGTGCTCACGTCGGAGGCGGCGGTGCCGTCGAGGAACAGGGGGCGTCCGTTGTTGTCGGTCGCCTGCCGGAGCACACTGCGACCCTGGGTGCTCAACGCCCAACCGTCCACGGTTCCATCCGCTTCGGACACGAGGTCGTCGGCTTTGTTCAGGTTCTTCCACACGTCCTTGCCGATGCTGACGGTCTGCGCGCTCTTCAGGGTGTCGAAGTCCGCACCCGGAGCGTCGACGAGACCCATGATGGTCTCGTCAAACGTGCGGGCGATGGCTCCCGGACCCTTCGCGACCACTTGGTCGTAGAGAGCGCCGAAGTCTCGGCGGAACTGGTTGGAGAACGGCATGATGACCGCGATGGTGTACGGCAGCATGTCCTTCTTGCCGAAGGTGACGCCGCTCTTCGGCTTCTCCGCACCCTCATTGACCCATGCGGCCTCCGGGTCGCCGATGATGATCGGCACGCGAGCACCGTTGCCGGGCAGTTTCATCTCCGGCACGAGCTGCATGAACGCACTCTTGTATTTTGCGGTCTGCAAGATCTCCGCCTGGGTTTCAGGGGTGAGGTTTAGACCGTTGCTTTTTCGGGTCATGGACGGATCTGTCATGGTTTGTCCTTTCAAATGAATGTTGTTTGCTGGTTGGCTCACAGGAGCGTGTTGCTCATGGCGTTGACGAAGTCCTCGCGGCTGGAATGTTTAGCCTTGGCCTGTCCGGTGCGGGCGCTCTGGTCCGCAACCGTGCCGCGGGAACGCATGTCGGCGAACACCTTCATGAGTTTCTCGGCGTATTCGCCAATCTGCTTCTCGTCGTCGCCCGCGAGGACGCTCGGGTCGGTGATGCCGTGTTTGGCCGCGACGTTGGCGCGTATCGTGGAGAGCTCCTTCTCGTGTTCGGCCTGTTTGGCTTCGCTTTTGAGCTTCTCGTTCTCCTCGAGCGCCTTGGAGAGTTTCGATTCGAGGTCGGCAGTCTGTCCGGCCTTCTCCTTGAGCTCCTCGTAGTCGCTTTTCCTGCCGCGTTCCCTGCCGAGACGCTCGTTGATTATGCGGTCGACTTCCTCCTGGGTGAAGGTCCTCAGCTTCGCGTTGTTCACGTCCTTTGGGGCCGGAGAGTGCTGTTCCGGCTCCTGTTGGCCGTCCGCGCCGGTCTGGTTTTCTTCTGCCATGGTTGGTGGCTCCTTTGCTTGTTCTTGGTTTCCACGCCTGACGCCGGCGAGTTGACGGCCATTCTTGTTGGTTTCGCGCATGGCTGCGCCCCGCCCCATCGCTGGGGTGTGAAAGGTAAAAGAAAAGCCATCACGTTTCGACGTGATGGCTTTCTGGGATTCAGAGATTTCCCAGCGCTTTTCTTCGCGCGTATTCGGACCGCAGCTCGTCGGTCGACACATAGTCGCCGACGGACCAGCGCTTCTTTCCTTCGTTCCTGACCCATTCATATTCGTCCTGTGGCATGGAGATATCGCCATACTTGCGTTTGATTTCCGCAAGATGGCGCTCATCGGTGACTTCCTTCAAATCACCGGGCATAAACGTGAAACGGTCGGAACGATCCATAGGCTCAATCATAGCAGTCTCAGATAAACGATCGGTCTGCCGTCGGATGCTCCAAGCCCTTCGAAACGAAGAGCCCTTCCTCTCGGCAGAAGAATTTCGTATTCTCCCGGATGCTGAGTGATCGGCTCCACATACACGCCGGCGCTTCCCGGCGGTACCAGGATTCTTGTGGCGATGCGGTCTTCCCCATCAACGTCAATACCTCCCTCCTTGATGCTGGTGGCCATGTAGCCGATGTGTTCGAAGGTGCGACCGGTATTCAAATCGAAAAGCGACTCCATGTCGTTGACGTGGAACGTCGACAACCGCATCTGCCTGTCGACCGTGAAACGTTCTCGGATGATATGGTCGGATATCGCTTCGTCGATGCATTCGACCTGATGGATGACGTCTTTCGACGGGTTTCGTCCGCCGAACAGGTAGCCGTTGATACTTTTGTAGCTGTCTCCGGTCCAATCCATCAAAGCCGCGATCTTCTCGTCGTTGGAGAATCTATCTCCAGGCATCCTGACGCTATAATCCGACAATCTCGATAGTTCGGAAGCGCTGATTGGAATCGATTTGCCGCTCCATCGAATCGTCGGCTGGGCAGTCACACCATCATTGACCTCATCGTGATAGATGCGTCTCAATTGGGCTAGCGTGTCACGCCAGTCGCCGTCATCGCCGGCCGCAGCCTTGGCTGCCTGGTACATTTCACGATACTTGTCCGGATCGTATCCTTTGAGTTTGCTGCTGCCCCAGCTTGGCACGATGTCGCAGTCACAGTCCGTATGGTATTGCATCTGCCGTCCGGCGGTGTCCTCGCTCAGGTAGGCGAAGCCACGCGAGGCGAGCATAAGGCAGAACGCGCATGTCTTAGCCCCTCGCGGCACACGCGCCCAGCGAGGCTTGGTGGGATCGTTGGCCACAGCCCTCTGCATGGTCAGCCGCCCGACGGTCTGAATCAGATTCTGCACGTATTCCAGCGCCTGCTCCTCGTCAGCGAACGTGGGCCACAGGTCGTCGATGGTTCTTCCGGCGTTGTTGTGAACGGCTCCGTTTTCATCTGGAATGACATCCTTGTAGTGCAATCCCATGAAGTCAGTGTTGTTGAAACCGCCTTCCATCTGCCAGACCGCGCGGTCGGCGGTGATGGAAGGCGGCTCGTATTCCGGCATATCGATTCCGCCGTACTGCGCCCACAGGTCGCGTACGTGGCCGTAGTAGTCGGATGCGAGCCTGCTGGCGGCGTCGGCATACCGGTTGATCTCCGCTTTGATGAGCTCCTGGCTTTCACCGTCCCAGACGAGGCCCGAGACACTGTTGCCGGCCTCCTTCTGCAGGCGGCTCATGGTGTCCGTGTAATCCTCGTACAAATCATTGAGGTCAAGTTCAAGCCTTCTGCGTCGTTCCGGCGGCAGGTTCAGACTGTTCGGGCTCATTCATACCGCCTTCCCTCGCCGCCGTATCGGTCTGCTGCTCCGTCTGTTGGCGCATGCCTCGAATCTGATCGAGTACCTGACCGGCCTGGGCCTTGCGCTGGTCGGCCTTCAGCCGGACGATCTCGCTTCGGCTCAATCCGGCGCGTGTCATGCCGACCTCGCTGTTGGCGAACGAGTCGATGCTTCCAGCGAGCTTGCTGAATGCGTCGGCGCTCATGGAGCTCGACGGCGTGTTCGGGTTCTTCCAGTCGACCTGCAGTTTCATCAGCTCCTCGTCGGGCACGGATGGATCCTGCATCCGTGCCACAAGACGGGCTGCCTGCAGGATCGATTCACCGAAATCCCGGTCGCAATGGCGCGCCTCGATAATCAGGTCCTCACGTTGTGCCTCGGTCGCGTCGGCGGACGTCGGGTTCGCGTCGGACACGATGCCTAGCGAGCTGGCTGGAATGTTCATCGCACTGGCGAACATCGCCGCCCAACTTTTCAGCATCGTCAGATGCGGGTCCATACTCGACGCGGCCAGTTGCGTCACGGTCGGGGACTGCCCGTCGATGTCCTTGCTGATCATGTTGTAGCGACCCATATAAAGCTTTAACGCGTCGTCCGTGCCCAACGAGGCGAGTTCTTCGGAAGTGCCTGTCAGCAGGATTTTTGGGAACGCGTAGAATTCGGCATTCGCTTCGGCGCGCACGATAGTGCGGTTCGCGCCGTCGATGATGGCCATAGCGTCCCGGCTGATGCGGGAGCGTCCGAACGGTTTGACCTCGGTAGCCTTGTAGGCGAGGCGGAACACGCTGCACTCGTTGTCGATGGTGGGTTGCTCATCGTCCACGCGCCACCAGTAGCCGAGACGGCGCTGCACGCTGATGTTGCGGTCGGGCATGTAGAGCACGAGTCCGGTGGCCTCGTTGTTGTCGTCAACGTCGGTGATGGCCATGCACGCCCTGACCCGCCGGTTAGGGTAATCCCAGACGGCGGCCGAGCTTTCCGCGGTATGCGTGCGGATGAGCGGTCTTCCTTCGAAGTCCCGGACGACGCTGAGGAACGAACAGCCGTGAATGAGCGCAGTCTGGATGGCCTGCTGCAGAACGCTAGTGAATCCGATGCGGCTCATGAAGTCCTGCAGTTCGAACGGGTCGTCCACGCCCGGCGAGACGAATCCCTCGAACACGCAAAGCTCAGCGAGCATATCCACAGCCTTGCGTGCCCACCCAAGCGGCGTGTAATGATCCTTGATGGACTTCGGCACAGTCAGTCCAAAATCAACCAGTGGCTCCTTGGCTTCGTAGTAGGCGGTGAGTGTTCGGTTGCGGCTCGCGTGGCGCGTCCATACCTCGGCGAGTTCGCGCAGCAGCGCGTTCTCCTCACCGGAGAGTCCGTCGATGTGCGTCGGCACGACGAGTTTCGGCACCGTTCCGGCTCCTCCCGTAGGTTTCCACCCGTCCGGCGCTGTCGTTGTCTGGATGTCGCTCATTTAGATTCCTCCGATGATCTGTCGTCTTCCGGGATGTCGGAGCGTCGTGAACGCCCCGTACAGGGCGAGCGTGGTGGACACGAGCGGCGTGATGTCGACATCACTGCCGAGTTTGTTCCAAGCGATCGCGCCGGACTGTCCAAGAGGCCGCGTGGTGGCGCCCTTGACGGCCGCGGCCAGCTGCGGC
>ENA-ORSJ01001893-ORSJ01001893.1-human-gut-metagenome-genome-assembly--contig:-NODE-1893-length-15416-cov-2.966474_pt1 | contig 15416 bp, 7 predicted proteins | sample MGYA00242191_ERZ509158 | MGnify/ENA primary metagenome ERZ509158 (study PRJEB26280, sample SAMEA2338623) | human gut metagenome | biome: human gut; feature: human-associated habitat; material: faeces...
CAAAAGAGGAGCCGCCCGATTTTTCATTGTGTGGCAAAGCCCTTGGCTAGAAGCCTGCTACAGCCCGCAAGAGAATGAGCAGGACAGGCAAGAGAGCCAGGAGGAATTTGGTTCTGGTCGGTTTGGCAAAAAGGAAGGCCCAGCAGACAAGGGATCCTGCTGTCACGAGAAAGGGCCCGAAGCGGAGCAGGGCCGAGTAGCCGCCAAAGCCCATCTGGGCTGCAGAGGAAAAGGCCACAAAGCCTGCGTCCAGAAGCTGGAAGGTTGCGCCAGCCAGAGCAAAGGCCAGGGCCATGCGCAGTTCGGCCACTTCCTTGTCGCTCAAGGGGCGGATTTCCTCTGCCGTGCCGGGAATGACTTCCCTGGACTTCATCTCCCTTTCCCTGTTCCGTTCCGAGGCCGAGAGCCCTGGCAACCGCAAGAAGAGAGCCAGAACGGCAAGGCCGCCGGCAGGCATGAGGGCTGCGCACGACTCGCGCCAGGCGTTTTGCAAAAGGATGGAGATGGCTGCCTCCCTGGTCATCTGGTAGGGGAGGCCAAGGAAGGGCCAGTTGCGCAGGACAAGGGTGGCAAAGAAGCAGACGCAGGCCGCAAACGCGACCAGTCCTGCCCAGACTGCCCACTTGTCGATTTTTTTCGCAGAATCCTCATCCATGTCCACAAGGGCTGTCTGAAAGAAGGGACGTGCCACTCTGCGCGCGACAAGAAGAAGGAGAATGCCGCAGCTCCAGGCTGCAAAGCTTGTGATTGTGGAGCGCCAGGGAAGGGAAGTGAACTCGAAGGGGTAGGGGACAAGCTGCGGCATGGCTGCTGGCAGGGCACGTAAGGAGACGTAGCCGTGGCCAGCGATGTCAATGAGGCCGAAGATGGCAGTGACAAGGGCAATGGTTACAAAGAGCTCGCCGCACCCTGCCATGGCAGAGCGCAGGCGTCTGCGCCCGAGAAAGAGGCAGAGAGCAGCCATGAAGGGCAGAACTACCGCCGCCTCGGTTGCGACGGACAAAAGTGAGGCTGCAGCCTGCCAGACAGGCAACCAGACTGGTGCTTGCATGAATATTCCTTGATGTGCACCCCTGGGGACAGGGGGGAGGGATTTTTGTTTGCGGGGTCTACTTTCTGCGCAGGCGCAGAAGGATTTTCTGACCCTGGGGGCTCTTGAGATAGTGGAAGAGCCTTGAAGCCGCAGGGTCGAAACGTTTTGTGTCCAGAATGGGGGCAAGGGCCTTTTCCCAATCCTCGGGGAAGGCTCCTTCCCTGGGATGCATGATGGTGCACACTTCCTCTGCTATGCCGAGGTAGCGCGCTGGTTTGGAAATTTCCTCGCCCTTCAGGTGGCGCGGAAAGCCCGACCCGTCCAGACGCTCGTACATGTCGGAAACGGTTTCCTGCACGGGCAGACCGGCAAAGTCAAGACCTGCCAGGGAGATGGCTACCCTGCGGCTTGTGTCCCCTGTGCCCAACAGAATCTGATTGCTCTTGCGCGTGGCATTGCCGAACAGGAAGAGCCTGCCTGCAAAGGAGAGGATCTGTGCTGTCTTTTTGCTTTTGTCGTTGTCCAGTTCGGCAACAATCTGGGCTATGTCCGCAACCAATGTGGCAATCTTGCCAGCGTGGGGATCCAGGATGCCGGCAATCTTGTGCAGGGCAGCGGCATTTTGCTCGACCATGAGTTCGCATCTCTCTCTCAGGGCAAGGCGGTTGCTCATGTCCCTGTAGACAAGGATGACGCCAGCAAGAAAGCCGTCCTCATCGATGTAGGGCGTTGCCAGCACCTGAAAGCTGCGCCACACGCCCTTCTCGCAGAGTCTTGTCTCGCCTTCCATGGCCCTGGGCGTTTCCCAGATGAGGGCTGTCCTTTGTGCAATATCCGCGGAGAGATCCTGGGGAAGATCGTTGGTGGTAAGATGGGCAAGGCTCCCCGTCTCCTCCCTGCCCGCAAGGTGTGCAAAGCTTGTGTTGGCAAGAAGGATGTTCCTGTCAAAGTCCGTGCACACCATGGCAAGGTTCATGCCACTGTCCACGGCCTGCAGGACCTGACCTTGCTGAAGCGTTCTTGCTGCCTCGCTCCTTGTTTTCTCTGTTATCTCCCGTTCGCGCTGCCTGAAGACAAAAAGCCAGAAGAGGAACAGGGCAAGGAGCAGGACTACGGCCTTAAGGCAGGTTGCCACAAGACCTGTCCTTTGGGCATTGGGGGCCGCAAGTTCCGCAGCCTGTTCCGGCAGGGCAGAGACAAGGAAGAGATGAGTGGTCAAAAAGCGTTTTCCCACACTGTAGACAGAGCTTCCAAGCCCCGGGATGCGGTAGAGGCCGAAGGCTATGCCGCTTTCGGTGGCGGCAAGTTCTTTCAGGGTGACCTTTTGCGTGCCCGTGCGCGAGAGTGCCACAAGGCTTTCGTCTGGCTGCAGTTCAAGGACTGCGGTGCGCACGCTGCTTTTCTCGCTCAAGGCGGCCTGTACCCTGTCCATGGCGTCGCCAAGGTCAATGGTCACGACCAGGATGCCCACATTGTAGGTCAGCACATTGCGCTTGTCCGTGAGCACCATGGGGACGGCTATGTCCACGCACAGCTTGTCCTCGCTCACGTAGGCGGGCAGCGAGAGGGCCGGGTTGGCGCTGCCCTGCATGCCAGGCACAATGGTCTTGGAAATATCGAGGAATCTGGCAGGAAAGGTGGTGGTACCAAGACAGGGCATGCCCTCCACGGAGAAGAGGTAGGCTGCCATGAAGTTGTAGCGGTCTGCCAGTTCGCGAAGCTGTGTGCGCATGGCATCTGCGTCCGCGGCAAAGGAGCGCAGCCTTTCCATTTCCTCTGCGCTGCGCCTTTGCGCGAGCAGGGCCAGCATGGATTTTTGTTCCTCGCTCCTGCCTGTGAGCGAAAAGAGCACGTCTCTGCCAAGTCCCATGCCGCTCACCCTGCTTGTGAAGGTCGAGAAGGTGCTGTTGTCCGCAAGGACACGCAGGGACTGGGCAAAATCCCTGACCCAGACCCTCTCCATGGTGTCCTGGCTCTTTTCGAGCTCGCCTATGACCCGGGTCAGGTAGAGGGTGCTTCCCCTGTTGCTGTCCTCCCAGAGAGAAACAAGACCCCAGAGCGCCAGAAGGCAGGCGAGGACAAATGATGCCGCAAGGAGAAGTCCGGATTTTCCCTTGAATGTGATCATATCTAGCGTTCCGTGAGGGCGTTTTGCTTGGCCTTGAGAATGGGCTTCATGAGATACTGCAGGATGGTTTTCTTGCCTGTGAGAATGTCCGCCTGCACGATCATGCCCGGAATGATGGGCAGGATCTCGTTGTTGTGCTCAAGATAGGTTCTGGAGGTCCGTATCTTGGCAAGGTAGTAGAACTCGCCCTGCTTGCCCTCGATAGTGTCGGCACTGATCTGTTCGAGCTTGCCCTCGAGGCCGCCGTAGATGGAAAAGTCGTAGGCAGTGACCTTGATCATGACATTCTGGCCTGGCCTCAAAAAGGCCACGTCCTGGGGGCGGACCCTGGCTTCCACAAGGAGGGGGTCGTCCAGGGGCACGATGTCCAGTATGGGCTCGCCGGGCTTGATAACACCGCCAATGGTGTTGATGTAGATCTGCTTCACTATGCCGCGCACAGGGGAGCGCACATCCGTTCTGGTCACGCGATCGCCGCCTGCGGCCAGGGTTTCCTGCAGGGTGGTGAGCTCCACGCGCCGCTTGTTGATTTCTTCGGTGATGGTGTTGCGGAACTCTGCCACGTGGGATTCGATGCGATGCCTGGCCTCGGCAGCTGCAGCCTGGGCCCTGGAAATGGAGGCGCCGAGCATATCGATCTGGCCCTGCAGTTCGACCACACGCGATTCCATGTTCAAAAACTCCAGCCGCGAGAAATTGTTCCTGCGCACGAGCTGCTCGGCAGCGTCGCGCTGCTGTTTGGCAAGACTCAGGCTTTGCTGAAGCTGCTCCCTGTGCGTTGTCTGCTCCTGGATCTCGCGGTCACGCTGGATGAGCTGGTTGTTCAAAACCTCTCTGTCCACTTCAAAGCGTTCCTTGCGCGATGTCCAAAGGCTCTTCTGGTCGCGCACAATCTGCTGGGCCTGCTGCATGATGGATGCATCGGGCCTTGTGCCAAAGTAGTCCGCAGCCCAGGCGTAGAGGTCCTGTGGGAAGACGGGCTCCTCCCCTTTGAGTTCAGCCTCAAGGCGTATGAGGGCAAAGACGTTGTCCATGCTGCGCTGCATGGCGTCCCTGTAGGAGGAGGCTGCCATTTCATTGTCTATCTGGGCAATGACATCGCCTTTTTGCACAGTGGAGCCGTCGCGAACAAGCATGGCGCGCAATATACCGCCCTCGAGGTTGGATATGGTCTGGGTGCTTTGCGAGCCTACCACGCTGCCTTCGGAATGGGTGACCTCGTCGATTTTGGAAAAACCAGCCCAGACAAGCAAAATGGCAAAGAAGACGATGGTGACAGTGGAGATAAAGCGCGCGCCGACCTTTGGCCTGCGGCTAAGGGCTGCGTCCACGTCACCCGCGTACTCTATGTCGTCCGGGGTCAGTCCCTGCAAGGGGGCGTCGAGGGCAGAGAAAAGCCCCTGTCCCTGCATGGTCGTGCTGCGCGCCCCCTGTCCCTGCTGGCGCTTTCCCTTCACAAGGTCGCCCACAAGGCTTGCCAGGGATCGATCCGGGGTCTGTTCGTTTTTGCTCTTGTGCACCAGGGAGAGGAGGAAGGAGAGAAAGCCCCGGACATTGGAAGATTCCGCGGCAATATCCTTTTTTTGAGGGGTACCTTGGCCTGGGGCAGAAGGCGCATTTAAGGGACGCCTTGTGGGAAGGTGCTGGGCATAGGCCTGGGCCCTGGCCTGTTCGAGGGAGAGCGGTGGCTGCGCAGGCGGGGCACTTTGGGCAGGGGTTGCAGGAAGAGGGCACTTTTCCATCCTCTCCGCAGCGGCAAAGATGTTGGCAACAGGCACGGCACTTCCGCCTTGTCCCAGGGACTCTTCGGAGGGGCTTGCAGTTTGCTCCTTTTCGGTCAGCGAGGGGACGAGGAGTGCGCCTTCCTGTTCCCTTGGCGCAGCAAACCTGTCCTGGTTTGGGGCAGGGCTGGTTCCTGCTTCCTCGTCCTTTTTGGGGGGCAGGACAAGGCTTGGCCTTTGCAGGCCCTGCCCCGCAAACTTGTTTAGTCTTGCAGCAGACGAGGCTCCGCGTATGCCCTGGTAGCGGGTGCCTTGCGCTTTGCTTGTCTGTTCACTCATGACTGACTATCCTGCGTATTTTCCCTGGAAGTTCCAGGCGTTGGCGTCACATTGGGCTGTGTGCGAAGGATTTTGGGCTGGAGCCGCGTTCCTGCCTGCCCGCTTCCCTGTGCAGGTCTTGTCACTGTCTGGACTCTCGGTCCCTGCGCCGGCTTTTGCTCGTGCGCTTCGGGCTGCGTGCGCTGCGCAGCCTGGGGATGGAGCGCCCGGGAATTGGGAGTCTGGGCGTTGGACGTCTGGGGGGCAGTCTGGCCCTTGGGGTGGAAGAGCTCGCAGGCATCCCTCGGGCCGTCGTAGACAATGCGCCCTTCCTTCAGGATGATGAGACGATCCACAAGGCGCAGCATGCTCAGGCGATGGGTTATGAGGATGAGTGTCCGCCCCCTTGCTATCTGGGCCAGGCGCCTTTGCAAAAGGCGCTCGGAGTCCGTGTCCATGTTGCTCGTGGGCTCGTCCAGAATAAGCACTTCCGGATCGTGGACAAGGGCTCTTGCCAGGGCAACGGCCTGACGCTGACCTCCGGAGAGTTCCTTGCCCTGTTCGCCCACCTGGGCAGCAAATCCTGCAGGATTGTTGCGCAAGAAGTCCGTTACGCCTGCAATGCTTGCCGCGCGCAGGACAAGGTGATCGTTGATGGTGGGATCCCCAAGGGCTATATTGTCCCGTATGGTGCCGTAGAAGAGCACAACGTCCTGGGGAAGGACACCCACGCGGCTGCGTAGCTCGGAGGTGGCAAACTGGCGTATGTCCACACCGCCGAACTTTACTGCTCCCTCCTTGGGCTGGTAGAGACCTGTGAGCAGCCTTGAGAGGGTGCTCTTGCCTGAGCCCATGGTGCCTATGATGCCCACGTGCTCGCCGGGCTCTATGTGGAGGCTCACCTGATCGAGGGCAAGGCGCTGGGCCTTGGGGTAGGCAAAGCTCACCTTTTCCAGGGTCAGGGAGGGGCGCAGCATGCCGAAATCCAGGGGAGTCTTCTCGGCCTCGTTTTCCGAGGGCAGGGCCATGAGCAGATCCAGGGCCTTCAGGGCCACGTGGCTGTTCTGCACGCGGGTAAGCAGGGACGCCACCTGCATGAGGGGAGCCATGGTGCGGCCAAGGAGGATGTTTGCGCCAATGAGCGCACCCATGGTCATGAGCCCTTCCTCGATGCGGTACACGCCCCAGATGACCAGTATGACAGAGACGAACTGTGTTATGAGAAGCGAAGCGTTGACTGCCAGGTTGTTGAACTTGCGTGACTCGGAATTGGATTTGGCCGAGAGTCCCACAATGGCTTCCCACAGCCTTTGCATGCGGCTTTCCGCCTGGCTCGACTTGATGGTTTCAAGGCCGTTGACTATCTCCACAAGCAGCGCGTTTTTCTGCATGCTCTGCTTGTAGGAGGCCTCGGCGCTGCGGCGGGCAAGGCCCTGTATGGCTATGCCAAGGCCGACCAGTACAGGTATGGCGCAGATGGGCAAAAGGCACATGGGTCCTGCAATTATGCCTATGAAGATGATGAAGATGGCGAGGAAGGGCACATCAATGCATGCAAGAAGCGTCGAGGAACTGAAGAAGTCGCGCAGCTGCTCGAATTCGCGCAGGTTGTTGGCAAGGGCTCCAGTGGATTCCGGCTTGTTGTCCAGGCGCATGCTGAGCACCTTGTTCATGAGCGTGCTCGAAAGGACAACGTCTGCGTTTCTGCCAGCCACATCCACGAAATAGACGCGCATGGAACGCAGGGCAAAGTCGAAGATGTAGGCAATGAGCACGCCGGTGGCCAAAACCCAGAGTGTTTCCATGGCCGCGTTGGGCACCACACGGTCGTACACGTTCATGACAAAGAGCGGAGTGGCCACGGCAATGAGGTTCGTCACAATGCTTGCCAGGGCCACGTGGCGGTAGATGGGCGCGTAGTAGCGCAAAACGTCCCAGAACCAGCGCTTGCCCCTGGCAATGGTAAACGCGTTTGTGCGCTCGTCGGGCTTGCTTTCCACAGAGGCAAAGAGCGCATAGCCGCTGTACTCGCCCTTCAGGGCCTCAAGGGGAACGTTCTGGGCCGCATTGTCCGTTTCAGGAAAGATGACCTGGATGTGCTCGCCCTTCTTGCTTACAAGCACGCAGGCGCGATCGTTGCTCAAGAGCAGGATGCAGGGAAGAGTCAGGGCAGGAATGTCCTCGAGCCTTGGACGGTAGAGAATGCGACCTGCAAGGCCAGCCTTGCGGGCAACGCGCAGGCAGCCTTCCGGTGTCACATGGCTGCCGTTGAGGCCTGCCATGAGAAACTGTGGCGAGACAATGACGCCCTTGAGACGCAGGAGAATGGACATGCAGCGCAACATTCCAGGCATGAAGTCCACGTTGGAGGGCCTTAGGGGATCGGTCACAAACTGCTGTCCCTGTGCAGCTGTCCCTTCCTCCCTGTTTGCCCTGGCAAGGATGGCTGCCGCCTGCCCGTCAAGCCTTGGGCCCTGTTCCATATTTTCGGCAGACCCTTTTCTGTCTGCGCTGCCCTCAAGGCCGGAGTCCCGGGCACTATTTCTTGTTTTCCTGTCCTCGCTCATACTGCACCGCCACTTGTCCGTTATGCTCTGTCAGACCCTGGCCGCTGCCTTCAGGGCATGGGGCGCAGGGACGAAAAGAGAAATAAGTCCATTTGCCAGGGCCGTCAATTTGCAGGCCGGGAGCGGTACACAAGACCGGATTTCTGCACTAAAAAGGGGGCATTGCGCGTTTTGCGCAATGCCCCCCTTGAGACTTTTGTGTCAACTTTTGGACAGTCGACTAGTACTCTTCTTCACCTTCCCACTTGATGTAGCCGGGGTTCACGTCAACCATGCAGTTGACGATGAGTTCCACAAGGCCACCGTAGGCAAAGCTGTTCTTGGTGTAGAGGTCGTTCTCTTCCAGAATGTCGCGGATCTGGCCCTTGCAGTTGGAGCAGGGAGCGCAGATGTACTTCTTGGTCTCGGGTCCGAGGCATTCCTTGAAGGCTTCGCTGATCTGCCAGAACTTCTTGCGGCCGGAGATGTTGGTACGCCAGACGTTGGTGTTGTTGCGGGTGATGATGGCAAAGCCGGAACCGCCGCCGCAGCAGTAGTTGTGCACGCCGTTGCAGGGCATTTCCCTGAACTGGGGAGCGATGACGCGCAGGATTTCGCGCTGGGGCTCCACAACACCCATGAGGCGCACAACGTTGCAGGGGTCGTGCAGGGTGACGGGGAAGTTGTTGCGCGAGGGATCGAGCTTCAGCCTGCCCTGCTTGATGATGTCGCGCAGGGTCACGTAGCAGGTTTCTCTCGGCACCTGCATGTCGTAGGGAACGACGCGGTCGGCAATGACAGTCAGGGCCTTGGTGGCATGGCCGCATTCGCCGATGACGATCTTCTTGACACCGAGTTCCCTTGCTGCCTCCATGTGCTGGATGGCGATGCGGGCGGTCTGGGCGTCGTCGTAGAAGACGCCGTAGTTCACGCCGTCGTAGCCCAGTGTGCGGCTGGACATGGTCCAGCTCAGGCCTGCGGCATTGAAGATCAGGGAGAAGGCTGCCACGTTTTCGGGCCAGGCCATGATTTCGCCGGCATTGTGGATGAGCATGATGTCCGCACCCTTCTTGTCGAAGGGGGTCTCGATGCCAACGCCCGTGATTTCGGAGTAATCCTCGTCGATGAACTCAACGTTGTCTCTCACGATTTCGGGGGTCATGCCGGTAGAGGAGCCCTTCTGCATCTGCAGTTCGGTGCCCTTGGTGTGCAGTTCCTGGGGGCTGATGCCCAGTTCCTGGCTGAAGATCTTGCGTATTTCGCGGGCAATGAGGCCGTTGTCAACGCCGATGGGGCAGACCTGGGCGCAGCGACGGCAGAGGTTGCAGCGATAGGCCAGTTCGCCCAGACGCACCACGGTCTTCCAGTTCAGGGGCATGTCGCCGTAACGCAGTTTGGCGAGAGGCTCCTTCTTGATGTACTGGTGGTAGATGCGGCGGAAGATTTCCGAGCGGAAGTTGGGGCGGTACATGGTGTGACCGCCGCTCATCTCGTACAGATGGCAGGCCTCGGAACAGGAGTTGCACTGGGCGCAGGTGTCCATGCTGGCTTCGAGCATGTTCACGAAGGTCCAGTTGTTCTCCGTGGAGAAAAGCTTGCGCATGCCGGAAAGGAACTTGTCGACCAGTTCCTGTTCCTCGAGGGCGTTCTTCGGACGGGGGATGTTGAGAACGGAAACGCCGTCCAGAAGATCGCAGGCGTAGTCTTCCTTCATCTTGTCGGAGAAGGGCTTGCAGGGAAGCTTTTCTATATCAAGGGGAAGATCCGGAATGTCATTGAGATCGTATTCAATGAGCTGGCCTTCCTTGGTGGATATATCGGTCAGTTTCAGATTGGATGTCATATGTGGTACACCTCGTTACGCGTCTTTTTTCTGTTCCTGAGCAGGGTATCCGGAAGTGGCCACGTCGACCCAGGTCTTGTCCTCGCCCTTGGGATTCATGTGGGGAGCAGCCCAGGTGACCTTGTACTTCAGAGCGGCGTTGATGAGATCCTGACGCTTCTTGCTCATGCTGGTAGCCACGTCTTCCCAGCGGATGTCGTGGTAGAGGAAGTACTTGAGCAGAATGTGGCTCATGAAGGTGATGGGGATCCACAGCATCAGGAAGAAGCCAATGACCATGTGCAGGACAAAGCCACCGCTGCCGAGAGATTCAAAGTTGAAGGTCAGGGCATTGTAGACGAAGTCGCTGGCAAGTTCCGCGAAACAGGGATTGGTCACCCAGGTGATGAAGCCGGTCAGGCCAAAGAAGGCGAACAGGCCCAGGTCGAAAAAGTGTTCGGGGGTGGAGAAGGTGCGCAGTCCGGGGTCACCGACACGACGCATGATAAGGCCAACACCGCCACCAATGAGGCACAGGCAGCCAACGAAGGAGATGATATCGATGAGGCCGTAGATGAGCCAGATCAGGGTGCTGGTCTCGTGATCAAGGCCAAACATGCGCAGGATGGCGGTGAAGATCAGGATGATGGCTCCGCCCATGAGCATGTAGAGGCCAAGGTGGAAGGGATAGGTGCGGTACCACAGGGGACGATTGTGCTTGAAGGTGGCTTCGAGGAAGAGAACTTCCATCAGAAGAGCGCCGAGATCGCCCAGATGGTTGGGCTTGTGCTCATGCTTCCACCAGTCGGTATCCTCCATGTAGCTGCCACCGTGTTTGGCCTTGGCACCTTCATGCGGAATGGGGTAGAGTTCCCAGCGAGCATGCATCGGCGTTTTTTTCATATAGTTTCTGATTTTGAGAAACGATGTGATTGCACAGCCGATGAGTGCGAGGTACCCCAGCAAGTAAAAGAGTGTAATCATGCGTCTACTCCGGTTTGGGCATAAGCCCGTGAATTATGTTCGCGCAAGGTCTGCGATTCGCACGATGCGGAATTGAAGCCTGCTGTCTTCTCCCTCAGGCACATGGAAGACAGCTTTGTGCCGCGACCACGACCAGGGCTGAATATTGCTGTAAGAGCCTGTTTTGCCGCATCAAATCGCAAAAACGAAAGTTTGCGGCTTTGCATCGGGCCAAATTGGCTGACCAATAGCATAAACAATTTTGAGAAAAAAGCAAAGAAACGTTTTTTTCGGAAGGGGTACAAACACCCTTTTTTCATGCCCTGGCCATATAGTGCTTTTGTTGTAAAAACATTGAAATTTCAATGTGTTGAAAGGGGATTTTGCAGGAAAGGCCCTTGTTTTTTGCAAAAGGGGACCAAGAAGGCCTGCGCACAATTTTGTCAGGGCAAAAAAAGGGTATGAAAATGGGACCGCCTTTCCCAAGGGGGGAAGGCGGTCCCTGAATACGGCTACCGAACCTTAGGTCTAGCCCTGGTACAGGGGTTCCTCAAGGGTATCGAGGAACTTGTTGGGCTTTTCCTTCTGCTCGGGCACGGAAATTTCCGCGTTGATGTACTGGCGGAGGCCAGTGCCTGCGGGAATGAGACGGCCCACAATGACGTTTTCCTTGAGGCCGGCCAGGTGGTCCACCTTGCCCTTGAGGGCTGCTTCCGTGAGCACCTTGGTGGTTTCCTGGAAGGAAGCCGCAGAGATGAAGGAGGAAGTGGTCAGCGATGCCTGGGTGATGCCAAGCACCATGGGCTCTGCCGTGGCAGGCTTGCGGCCTTCGGCAATGGCCTTCTTGTTGATGGCCCTGAACTCGCCCTTGTCCACCTGTTCGCCTTCCAGAAGGCTGGTGCCGCCGGAATCGATGACGCTGACCTTGCGCAGCATCTGGCGCACGATGGTCTCGAAGTGCTTGTCGTCGATGGCCACGCCCTGGAAGCGGTAGATGTCCTGGATCTCGTTCACAAGGTAGCTTGCCAGATACTTTTCGCCCTTGGTGCGCAGGATGTCGTGCAGTTCGGGGCTGCCCTCGGTGAGGGTTTCACCTGCCTCCACGAAATCGCCATCAGCTGCCGTGATGTGCTTGCCGCGCGGTACCAGGTATTCCTTGGCCTCGCCGATGTCGGGCGTAACAATGAGCCTGCGCTTGCCCTTGCTGTCGCCACCGTAGGTGACGGTTCCGGAAATTTCCGAAACAACAGCCATGTCCTTGGGCTTGCGCACTTCGAAGAGTTCTGCAACGCGCGGAAGACCACCCACGATATCCTTGGTCTTGGAAGTTTCGCGGGGACGGCGGGCAATGGTCTGGCCCTGCTTGACCTCGTCACCGTTCTTGACCATGACGATGGCGCCTGCGGGCAGGGAGTAGGTCGCCTCGGTCTCGGTGGTGCCGTGGCGGCGCATCTTCTTGGCGCCCGTGACAGGATCCACGATGCTGATGGAGGGCTTGTAGGCCGTGGTGCGGAATTCCATGACCGTGAGGGCAATGTTGTTGTTGGTCTCGTCGACCTTTTCCTGCACGGTCTTGCCCTCGATGAGGTCGTTGAACTGGACGATACCGTCTTCCTCGACGATGAAGGGCTCGTAGAAGGGTTCCCACATGGCCATCACATCGCCCTTGTTCACTTCCTGGCCATCCCTGACCAGAATGCGGGCACCGGAGGGGATGTTGTCCTTCTGGGTCTCGCGGCCGCTGGCGTCCACGATGACAAACTGACCGCTCTTGCCGATGTTGACCAGCTCGCCTTCGGGGTTTTGCACTGCGTGCAGATGCACCAGCTTGACCTGACCGGAGCCCATGGCCTCGATCTTGCTGCGTTCGATGGTGGAGGATGCCGTACCACCGATGTGGAAGGTACGCATGGTCAGCTGGGTACCGGGTTCGCCAATGGACTGGGCTGCGATAATGCCCACTGCTTCGCCTATGTTCACCATGTGACCACGGGCAAGGTCGCGTCCGTAGCAGCGGGCGCAAATGCCGTGCTCAGCAGCGCAGGTGAGAGGCGATCTCACGGTGATGGAGGTCACGCCGTGCTCGTCGAGAATCTTGGCCTCGGCGTCCTTGATCTCGGTGTTCTCCTTGAGCAGGAGCTCCTGGGTCTGGGGATCGCGCACAGGGTAGAGGAGCACGCGGCCAATGGCGCGCTGGGACACGCGGGTGCGGACCTCGCCGCCTTCCATGATGTCCGTGAGCTCGATACCGTCAACAGTGTTGCAATCCTCCATGGAGATGACCACATCCTGCACGACGTCAACCAGACGCCTGGTAAGGTAACCGGAGTTTGCGGTCTTCAGAGCGGTATCTGCCAGACCCTTGCGTGCGCCGTGGGTGGAGGTGAAGTACTGCAGCACCGAGAGGCCCTCACGGAAGGAGGCCGTGATGGGGGTTTCGATGATTTCGCCGTTAGGCTTGGCCATAAGGCCGCGCATGCCTGCGAGCTGACGCATCTGGTCCTGGTTGCCTCGGGCACCGGAGTTGGACATCATGTAGATCGGGTTGAAGCTCACGTCCTCCACGGTCTCGCCCGTGAGGGGATTCGTGCGCAATTCGTGGCTGATCTCCTTGTTCATCTCCTGGCTGACGCTCTGGGTAGCCTGGGTCCAGACGTCGACGACCTTGTTGTACTTTTCGGTCTTGGTGATGATACCGTCGCGGTACTGGCCCTCGATGTCGTCCACCTCTGCCTGGCTCTTGGCAAGGATCTCTTCCTTCCTGTGGGGAACAAGCATGTCCTTCAAGCCGATGGAGATGCCGGAACGGGTCGCGTACTCGTAGCCCATGTTCTTGATCTTGTCGCAGAGCAGAACAGTGGCCTTTGTGCCGCAGGTCTTGTAGGTGGCGTCCACCAGTTTGGCGATGTTCTTCTTGGTGAGCACAAGGTTCACGTGGGAGAAGTCCATGCCCTCGGGCAGGATGTTGCCAACCAGCACACGGCCGGGGGTAGTTTCGACGAGCTTGCCGTTGATGCGCACCTTGATGATGGCCTGCAGGCTCACGATACCCTGATCGTAGGCGGACTCGACTTCCCATGTGTCACAGAAGACCATGCCTTCGCCTGGCTCGAAGCGCTTGGCACTGGTCATGTAGTACAGGCCAAGGACCATGTCCTGCGAGGGGACAATGATGGGGCCGCCGTTTGCGGGCGAAAGAATGTTGTTGGTGCTCATCATGAGCACGCGGCACTCGATCTGCGCTTCCACGGACAGGGGAATGTGCACTGCCATCTGGTCGCCGTCGAAGTCTGCGTTGTAGGCTGTGCAGACCAGAGGATGCAGACGGATGGCCTTGCCTTCCACAAGCAAGGGCTCGAAGGACTGGATGCCGAGCCTGTGCAGCGTAGGTGCGCGGTTGAGCATGACAGGGTATTCCTTGACCACATCGGCCAGGATATCCCAGACCACCACTTCCTCTCGCTCGACCATCTTCTTGGCGCTCTTGATGGTGGAGGCCAGGCCCCTTTTCTCGAGTTCGGAGTAGATAAAGGGCTTGAACAGTTCGAGAGCCATCTTCTTGGGCAGACCGCACTGATGCAGTTTGAGGTACGGGCCCACGCAGATGACGGAACGGCCGGAGTAGTCCACGCGCTTGCCAAGCAGGTTTTGACGGAAACGGCCCTGCTTGCCCTTGATCATGTCGGACAGGGACTTAAGTGCCCTGCCGTTGGTGCCGGTGATGGCGCGGCCGCGGCGACCGTTGTCGAAGAGGGCGTCGACCGCTTCCTGGAGCATGCGCTTTTCGTTGCGGATGATGATTTCCGGAGCGCCGAGTTCCATGAGCCTTTTCAGGCGGTTGTTGCGGTTGATGACGCGGCGGTAGAGGTCGTTCAGATCCGAGGTGGCGAAACGGCCGCCATCCAGGGGAACGAGGGGACGCAGTTCCGGGGGAATGACAGGAATGACTTCCATGATCATCCATTCCGGCTTGTTGTTGGATTCCAGAAAGGCTTCCACTATCTTGAGGCGCTTGGTGAGCTTCTTTTTCTTGGTCTGGCTCTTCGTGGTCTGCGATTCCTCACGCAGCTCCACGCGCAGCTTTTCCAGATCCAGCTCTTCCAGCAGGCCGCGCACGGCTTCCGCGCCCATGCCCACTTTCAGGCCGTCGTCGTTGTAGCGATCCATGGCCTGGAGATACTGATCCTCGGAAATCACCTGCATGCGGGTGAAATTGGTCTGGCCCGGATCAAGCACGACATAGGAGTCGAAGTACAGCACCTTTTCCAGCTCGGCCATGGTCATGTCGAGCAGGGTGCCGATCTTGGAGGGCAGGGTCTTGAGGAACCAGATATGGGCGACGGGCGCGGCCAGTTCGATATGGCCCATGCGTTCGCGGCGCACCTTGGAGGCAATGACTTCAACGCCGCACTTTTCGCAGACGATGCCGCGGTGCTTCATGCGTTTGTACTTGCCGCAGTTGCATTCGTAGTCCTTCACCGGGCCGAAGATCTTCGCGCAGAACAGGCCGTCGCGTTCGGGCTTGAACGTACGGTAGTTGATGGTCTCCGGCTTCTTGACTTCGCCATAGGACCATTCGCGGATGTTCTCCGGCGAGGCGATGGAAATCTGAATCGCCTTCAGATTGCGGATTTGGCTCGCGTTGGCGTTGGCCGAGCTGCGAACCGAGAAGAGATCGTCAAGACTCATATATATGTACTCCCTTTTGCGGGTCAGGCGCCGGAGAGGCAACGGTCCGTAAAGAACCCCCGTCTCCGAACCCTACCCCCATCCCCTCAAAACCGCTGTCTTGAGGGTTGGACGTAATGAAGGGTCTCTTAACTGGGGAGGGCCTCCGCTTTCTTCCTTCTTCCGTTCCGGGGCTGGCCCGGCACAAAACCTCAGG
>ENA-ORSJ01001896-ORSJ01001896.1-human-gut-metagenome-genome-assembly--contig:-NODE-1896-length-15393-cov-4.601252_pt1 | contig 15393 bp, 18 predicted proteins | sample MGYA00242191_ERZ509158 | MGnify/ENA primary metagenome ERZ509158 (study PRJEB26280, sample SAMEA2338623) | human gut metagenome | biome: human gut; feature: human-associated habitat; material: faeces...
TTCTGACCGTAGTATTTATCTAATTCATTCCACATCGTAAAAAGGCAATCAACATATTCTTTCAAGGAAGTAAATCGGCCTCTACCATCTTTGTCGAGGGGAGCAAAAGCCATTAGTAAATCATCTCCATTTTGAATGATGGTGCCTGATTTATATCTATCCCTTTGCTTATAACAAGATTTGCGTTCTTCAGGTTTTATGCTAGACTCGTTTATAAGTTTTGCAATATCAAGCATTGAATTTTGCTTGAGATATTGACCACATAGCGATGTTGCCTTTATATCTCCGACATTATTACCCACTGTAGCCGTAAAGCACTCGTCAAAATTAATCACCCGCTTACAATTCGCTTGTTTAAGTATATCGCCATATTCCACCTCAATTGTATAACCATTACCTTTTATAGTAATCGACTTCCGTAGCAACAAACGGACGGAACAAAAAAATACACACAAAGCCACAGTCCCAAACAATACGATTGTTCTAGAGAACAAGACATCCCAATTGTTGGCATCTAAACACAAGTGACCATTTAACAAGTCTGAAAGTGAAAAATGGAAATGACTGAAAATAGAATCAGGGACAATCGTATAGATTACTGATATAAATCCCAGCGCAATTGCTAAACCTTCCTTAGCAGCTTTCTTAAAAGCCAAGCACACTTTTGACATAAGAGTAGTTCCCCACTTTCTGACCGTATGAATTATATATCCAAAATGGCACAGCATTATCTTCATAGCCTTTCATGTAATCAGGAAGCCACGCGACCTCTTTCCTAATTGAATTATACAAGATGATAATGGTTTTCTCCTTCTTCTTTGCTTGTTCGAATTCATGGCGCAAGTAAGAATAACTGTTGATGTAACCAAAATCTTCATCTACACCGGGAATGCATACAAAAGGTACTTTACAATACTCAGCTCCACAGAAGTTTTTCTTATAAGGCGTACATTTACAGCCTGATTGTTCGTGCGACATTCTATAGCACCCACTTCCGGCTGTTCTTTTTGCTGTCATATCACCTACTATAAAAACAACAGCGGATGAAGCATTTATCTGTCTGTTGAATTCCGCTTTTAAATCACAAATTCTGCAGTCAAGCGTATTGGCTACCGTACCGGATTTAACCTCTGACATATCTATGAAGTTAACTTTGTGAAGTGCGTCTTGTCCCCACTTGTTAAGTTCTTCTACTACTAAACGATCGCCATTATCTTCATCATAATCGGCGCTGATATAAACTCTTTTGCTCATAAGTATGTGATTTAGACTGATATATGGTCTTGTATTGTTCATTCTTCTTTGTAAAGACTAATTACGTAGGCATGTATAAGAACAGAGTTCTATTGCTTTGCAGGTTGCAAGAAGTTATCTTTGAACCTCACGCAACACTCGGCTATATATGTTGTTTAAAATCCCTACTCTACATTCCCATAGATATTGCTTCGAACATTCTATCACTCCCTCTGAAAGGTTTGTTACCTTATCAGGGTTTGACGATAACATTTCTATGTTATGAGCTATGTCGTCGGTTACTTGTTTATACGAATGTATCGGTATCTTTATGCCGCATTTTTCGCAAACTACTCCAGCCATTCCGCAGTGATCGAGCGTCATAGTTGGCACAGCCCATGACATTGCTTCCCATAGAGTTGTAGGGTTACCTTCACCAAGTGATGATATCACATGGAGATGTGCCGATTGTATCGTTTTCATCACCTCAGTTCTGGGAATCGCGCCTCGCCATTTAATGTTTTCGCTTATACCATACTGGTCTGCTTTTTGTCTCAACCGTTCAAGCAAGGGGCCATCGCCCAAGACGTCTAGGCGCCACGCCTTTGTCTTCACTTTGCTTAATGCGTCGATAAGCAATATGAGAGCCTTACGATGACAGACTGAACCTATCCATACTATGCGTAAAAGTTCATTTTTACTTTTATGTATGGGCTCCGTCCTGCACATGTGTGTTATACCATTCTCGGGTAGGTAGACAGTCTGTTTGCCAAACACTCGCTTCATCTGTTTTACCGTATTAGGCGTTGCTGCCATCAGACAATCAGCTCGTTTGACGGCTCGTCTTACTCTTGGGGAAAAGAACATTATCCCATTATGCAGCACGAGTCGTGCAATAGCATCTATAATGCCCGTTTTTCCCATTGCTTTCCATAAACAGAGCGGCCGATTTTCAACTCCTTGCATCGGCCCCCAAACGTATAACTTATCTTTTATTTGCCAACAGAACCCTGGCTCTTTAAAGCCAATGGGGTTTAAGTAATGGATTATGTCTATGTCTTGTTTCTCAACGATGGCTGTTACAATTTGATAAACTTTTTTGTGCCATTTCCTGTAGTTCCAGTTATATTTTATGTCGGTGATAAACCCTTTGCCATCAATTTCGACATAAGGTACGTTTATAAATGTTACGTTCTCTAGCTCGTTTGCTTGCAGATATTTCTCTATTTCTTCCTTTCCCCTTCCATATAGCACTATCAACTTATGATAAAACCGCATGTTGCAGACATAATTCCAACTGACAGAAGCTTCACTTCCTCTATATGGTGAAATGTCGTATGTAATTATTGCAATGGTCATCATCTTTGCTCGTTGTTGTAAATATTTATAAAATCTTGTGCTGCATATTCACTTGACAATTTATATCTATATTCCACACAGTTTTTCACATATTCAGTATTATTGTCCACGATTTCTTTAATATCGTTTTCATCCCACTCTTGTTTTGCTATCCCTAATTTGTACTTTATAACAAAATCAGCGGAAGCTGGTTGTAAATTCGTTAGAATTGGAGTACCGGAAACAATCGCTTCTGGGATGGATACCATATTTAAGTCTTTGCGCGTGTTGACTAGAAATGCCATTGATGTGCGAATGTATCTGTTTAGTTCTATTTGCGGCAGAAAGCCCACAAACTCAACAAACCCATCCAAATTCAAGCCCTTAGCGAGATCTTTCAATTGGCTCTCTTGTTCACCACGCCCTGCAATGATAAGTTTGAAGTTTTCATACCCAGGTATTTTGTGGAACTTGGCATATTTATGGATTATTCCATCAACATTCTTCCTGTGAATTAGCTGAGACGAACTGATGATTTGTTTTTCTTTGGAAGCTGAAAACTTGAATTTATCGATGTCTATGCCGTGATCAATAATTTTATCTGAAACTAAAGGCATATATTGGGCGATAAATTTTTTTGCCTTAGTTGATCGTGCTACTACGCATTTCACGTTTTTCATTAGAAATCTAGCAATAATATTGTGCCATATTTTTGAGGGAATTTTATGGAGTTTGTTTTGGTGCGCCGTGAGTTCCTGCCATATTATTGTCTTGTTTGGGCACAATAAGGCTGCAAAAAGTGAATGGAAAGAGAAAGTCTCACTCGATATGACCATATCAAATTTCGACTGGTTGATTTTAAGCCATTTCCAGAGCTGTGGAGAGAACGGCAATGCGTTGGTTAAAACCCTCTGGCACATCCCTTTCAAGAAAACAATTTCAAAGTCATAGTTCTCTGGCTGAGAAGCACGGTAGTCATCCAAGGCAATCAAAGTTACTTCATGTCCGAGCTTTTTAAAAGCTAGGCACATACCATAAATCATTGTGTCCTTGATTGTAGTAACTGTAGGGATTAATCCGTCTGTTGCTGTAAAAAGTATGGGGTTAAGTATGGCAATTTTCATGATTCTTAGTGAATTATTGCTTTGATGTGATAAAGTGCTGAAATTAACCACGATGCACATAGATAATGTCTTCGCAATATAAGCCACCTTGTCAATGCAAAATGAATTTTTGTGGGCCTTGATGATTTTATAATGTCGTATATAGTCTCATCTTCTACAATGTTTTTTATTGACTGGCCTCGTATAATATTTGATTCTAGATGCGCTTGGATTGATACATAAAAGTCATTACAAACTGTTAGTTTGTCAAAAGCAATATTCCAACTTTGGTGTAATTTACAAATATCCGCATAAAGTACTTTTATCGTTAAATAATAATCTTTAGGTAAGCGAAGTGCTCTATCCTTTCTAAGCACTCTATACATATATCCCGAGTAGTCGCAAACTAAGACATTACTAATATAATTATAGTACCGATAGTTAAAAACAACATCCTGAGAACGCCGTAAATCAGGAAACCGAATATTGTTTTGCTTGATAATACTATTTTTATATATCTTGCAGTGAGGTGCAGCTATAAGCCCTTTGCTTAATAATTCAACATAACTCTTTCTGACATCCTCTTGACCTTTGATAACTTTATTCTCTGAATGATATTCAACAATTGAAGTTTGTTTACCCTTGTCATTGAAATATACTGCAGTTTCTTTTGTTGTGACTAAATCATAATCATCTTTTTCAATTAGATGAACCATCGTTTCCACGAAATCCTCTTTCACCCAATCATCAGGATCAATGAATATCACAAATTGTCCATTAGCATGAATAAGTCCATTATTGCGTGCTGGCCCTGACCCAGCGTTTTCTTGCCAATATACGCTGAAACGCCTATCTCGTTGACAATATTCCTTTGCCAGCTCATAAGAGCCATCATTGGCCCCATCTATGACAATGATTACCTCAATATTCTTATATGTTTGGGCGACGATGCTATCTAGGCACTGAGCCAAATAGGAGTAGACATTGTATGTGGGAAGAATTATAGATATTAATGGGTTATTCATACTATTAAGATTTTGTTCTAGTCTTACTTACTTGCTATTTTTTTTGCGTATTGCTTATCGCTCAACACATTGTTGACATGTAGCGCAACGAATATTTTAATTGCTTCCTTTATTCCAAAATGCCGAAACTTATATCGAAACTGAACAAAGGGATTGTCGCCCATAGGGGAATATAACCGTTTGAAACGAGCGGCAATTGTAAGGCCATCTTTTCGTGCTCTATTATTGCGTACTGTATTTGGTGTGCACACTCCGAGGTACTTCCGAGTTGTAAGAACTTTTATCCCAGCTTCCCTTGCTCTGAGTCCATAGTCGAAGTCTCCAAGATGATGTTGAAACATGTAATCAAGCAATCCTATTTTCAACACGACGGCTCTGGACACCAACACACAATTGCCATTAAGCCAATACACGTCCTGCATGGTACCATTTGGAATGATGGCTGTATCATCATTCCTACGCCCACCATAACTGAAGTCGCCATTCTCTGAACAAAACGCTCCACAAATGATGCACTCGTCGTTGCACAAGCCTGAGCAATATATGAGCTCCCTCAAAGCATCATCGTTTAAAAAGGTATCGTCATTTAGCCAAATGTAGGCATCATAATCTTTAGTTTCACGAGCCTTTTCCCAAGAGGCTAGCATGCCACGATTCCAAAAAAGATTACCTGTACCACGAAAAACATGCACTTTAGGGTACGCAGAACTCACTGCTTCATAGGTCCCATCTGATGAGCCATCATCGCATAGGAAAACATCCATTTCAGCACTCTTTTGTTGAGCAAAAAGCTGTTTGAGACATCTTAATGTTGTATCCTTCCTATTGAAACATGTCAAGAGAATAGCTACTTTCTTAATCATAGTGCATCTTGTAAATTTAAGTTACCTCCAACATTGGGATAAAAATCACGTCTTGCAACGTTTTGTTTTAGAACTTTATTGGGCTTTCCGCCAAAAATCGAATTCGGGTTGTTGTACGACTCTATTATTGTTGAGCCATAGGGAAGTATAGTTCCATCAGCCAAGTTTACTCCTTTTAAAATAGATGTCTGTGCTCCCAGCCAACAATTATTCCCGATATGAATTGCCTTTGGCTCATTTAATATATCACTAGATCCATTGAGCGATTGCAACTCGTGATCATCTCCATCAATTATGGTTGAGTCCATCCAATATTACAATTTCTTCCTATAGTAATTTCTATCACAAGAAATGAGCAAAAAAACAATTGGGCTTAAAACCTTTACCCACCTCCAGATGTCCTTTCAAGTTGAGCACCGAGCCACAAGGTATATCTAACGTGTCTTCAATTACTAGTCTAGATTTACCCCCGATGCATAAATTTACTGGGTTGCCATTTCCACGAAGAAACGATCCCTTGGTCCTACCAATGGTTATCCGCTTAAACGAGACTCCCTTTTGGAACTCTATCCTGTTGCGGCATATTGTGCCACAACAAACATCCGCGCCACAAACTATTGGGAACTTCATCGCGTCTTTGAAACTAAAGGCTTTGAAATTCAAGTACAGTGTATTGTGACTCGCCTTTATAAGCTTTATCATTGCTATGGGCATCAACTTCTATGAGCAAATATAACGCATATTGCGTAGAAAGCAAGACTTGTAAAGCATGATTATAGCTTATCCTTTCGAGCCACTCCTGACTTGATAACTCTATTCGGCATACCTCCGAATATGCAATACGGCTCTTCACACTTCTTGGTGATAATGCTGCCATATGGTACTATTGTGTTATCGCACAGATGAGCGCCCTTCATAATAGTTGATTTAGCACCTATCCAGCAGCCTTTGCCAATCACAATATGCCTTGGGGTATTTATAACTTCACCTCTTTCTATATTGATAATGTCATGTCCATCACCATCAATGAAAGTACAATCCCATCCGGTACCCACATTGTCGTCGACTTTAATAAGTGAACTTGCGCTGATGATACTGTTGGCATTGATGTGCACATTGTTGCCAATGTTAATTTCACCTTTGTTATTGATGGCAATTGCGTAGCCCATATCTATAGAACAATGTCCCCTAAATACTAACCTGCAATCTGGTTCAATATAGATGGATGCTCTCTTCTGGCCTAGACAAAACGAACCTCTTCGAGTGCCGAATGAAATCATCCCCAAAGACAAAGATGATGAGTCGATAGCAATACCCCCTCGGCTAAGTGCACGAATTTTAACGTGGGGATTAATTGTTATCGGGAATTTTATAGCTTGTCTTAATGGCAAGTATCTGATATTGAAATACAGCGAATATATAAAAATACGTATTTTTAGGAACATGGTATTTTGTTTTTAATATTTGTTACTTGCTGCGTTATTGAGTTACATAATTTCTATTCCATGAAACGCCATCTTTTACCTTCCGCGCAGGATTGCCCACATATATTGAATTAGCGTCAATGTTTTTAGTTACAACAGAAGACATTCCAATAATTGAATTATCCCCTATAGACACACCTTTCAACACGGTACAATTCTTACCTATCCAAACGTGATTGCCAATTATTATTGGTTTGCTATTATTGATTGTTTTGCCATCAATGTCAGTAATCTGATGAGAATCAGTATTCCAAATATCTATGTTCTCAGAGAGCATGCAATCATCACCTATTATAATATAGTTATCTCTGCCCATGCAAGTTATCATACAATTTATATTTTCAGTGAAATGCTCACCAATAACAACACGACAGTCTTCGCCTCGAACTACAATTCTTAAACCGAAAATTACCGCTTTGTTTTTTATTTCAACCACGTTGTCATTACCATAAACCTTAATCGACAACCCGAAAATTTCCTGTGTTGTATCGCCTATTGAAATTTTGTTGTTGTTACCCCTAACAATAAATAGAGATTTTACTATTTTAAAATGGCCTAAATTGATATGGTTTACACCAGACTGGACCTCGAATGCACATTTCTTAACATACGCGCTTGAATGATAAATACTTTTGCCATATCGTATATTTAACAATATAGACGATATGAGATTGTATATTCTGTCTAACATCTTCTTGTATTTGGTTTAAAGATACTACGAGCCCAATTTTTGAAATCATTTTCTGTCATTTCTATAAATCTATTTGAATAGCACATGAATATTGGTATCCAAAGGTACAAGTTAATAAGATCAAACCGGTCAAAATCTTCAATCCAGCCATACAACCATCTGAAAGCTACATATACACCTATTATTTGCATTGTGAAGCTTCTACTTTGGTATACAGCTTTAAAGGCAGCAATCAAGTAAACTAAACTCACAATTATGACGCCTATAATTCCAAGATAGTTAAATACGTTTAGCATCCTAACTTCGCAACTCCATCGCTCATTACGTCCAGATTTCCAATCAATTCCACTAATTACAATGGAGTCGTAACCGCGCGCAAAAGAACGTCCGTATAACACATAGTTATTATCCAACGCGCTTTGAATTTCCTCTATATATAGAAAAGTTCTAGTGTCAGCGGTCAAATTTTCTTGTTCGCCCTTATTAAAAGAATCTTGTACTGAAACCTCGTCCCATCCTAATTCTTCTTGAATTTGGAATATATTAAACTGTCCAGATATACCCAACCACAAAAATACTATCGGTGAAACAACAAGTGTAATAAGAGTTATTTTTATTGCAAACCGTGGAATATATTTTTGAAAATATATTATTATCGCAAAAAATATAGATATAGCGAAGCGTAGTATAGAAGACCTCGCGCCTAATGCGCCAAACAACAAAACAAGGGCAACAGCAATGAGAACAATTATTCGCCATTTCCTTTCTAAATAAGGCAAAAATATCAATAAAAAAGCATATGGCGCTAAGAATCTACCAACAGCCTCGCCCTGCATAAATGCTAATAAAATGAAGAATAAGGGAATGGAATACTTACACCAATCGCGTGTTACTTTTGATATATTTGAGGGATTTTGAAAATATAACCATCCAAGACATAATGTCCAAGCAGTCAGTTTGGTTATCATTCCCTGAAAATCTTTATAACCTTCGGACATGAAGACACCATACAAAGTGCCTAATATGATTATTCCATATAGACATTTGAAAATTTTTGGCGTTTTTTGACAAAGAGTTTTATGATGAAAATAATATACAACAAATGACATAGGAAGCATTAATTTTAGAAAATGGTGTATCCACCATCCACCTAAAAATAAATTAAAACTCACCCATTGCTGCACGGACTCCCATGTCAATAACAGGATAAGGAAAGGGATTAATTTAACAATATCACGCATATCTACCAGTAACAAGCACCTTCTACTTGATTTGCATTTTTGGGACGACCTTTCTCTCCTGGCCGTATCCAATATTCATTAATTAGTTTTGAATATGTACCAACAGGTATTCCCCATTCTTTGACACCATAATTAGGATTTTCCCATCTATTACCGATAATACCAAACAGCAGTTGTAAAGCACCTGCCAGATGAATCGCTTTCTTCCCCTGCCTTTTAACATGAGCAGCTAGACACATTCCATATGCTCCACAACCAATAAGGCACACGTCATAGTCGTGTTTATCTATCTCATCTTTCATCCATTGTAAAGCATCAAACCAATTTGTAAAACCATTGTCTTCTCCACCCAAACTCTGGACAGCTTGTATTACCTCCAGTCTAAAAGATGGTAGTACTAGTTTGTTATAAAATAGGTTCGCTCTACTGTTATTATATTGTTCCAACATTTGGCATGCAAAAGGATGTACCACAAGCACCTTTTTGCCCTCAAGAGCGCGTGTCCAAGGTGATTGCACCCAAAAAGGCTCCAAATCCTTAAGGAACACCTTGTGTGTATGAGCTAATTCGTCTTTAATATAGTTTTCCATTTTGAGCCAGGAGCCAAGCACATCAATTTGCTTAACATCCTCCAAAACAGTTTCTACGAACCTTGCCACCAAGTGTTCATCTGCGGGGAAAAAACCCGAAAAATCTCTTATTTTGCGGCATAGCACATCCTTGTTCCACCATATGGGGCAATCGCCCTTGATGAATTTCAAGATGTTATGCTTGTCTTTAGACATTTCTAGGAAGCCTATAATAGTAGTCAGCTCCGTACTCCCAAAGCGAGTTATCATGCAAGGCCTGTCAGATATAAGAAGCCCATATATCAAATCTGATGCTTCTTCTGGAGACACAGGAACATCCTCTGGCCGAACATGGAACCCATCACCACGAGAAAAACGTTGATACAGGTTACGAAGCCTTATTAAAACGCTGTAATATGCTTTCATCATTATTTAACATTAAAAATTTTTCACTAGCAATGTTCAATGCAACAGAGATTACACATGATGTAAAGAATAAGAGGGGCTTTGAAATAGAGTCCTCCACATAACGTGGTATACAATTAACCACACCATGAATCAAGAATAACTGGCACTTATATTACCAAACAACACGATTGATCTTATTGAAAGAACACGAGCTAATACCGAGTTTGTCTGCATTATAGATAATAGAAGTAGAGATAAAAATAATTCTGCCAATATCGGTTTTATATGGTCTATGAAGGAAGTGTTATTCAACAAATACGTCATCATTAGAATGAAGATGAAAGGTAAAAGATACCGTTCCCCGATCTTTTGTTCGTTGAACCGGTTTAGTAAAGCCAATCTAACGATAAAGCATCCCATTATGAAAAATCCAAAATTATAGAATGGGCTTAAATAACTAACCCTAGACATGTATATGTTAGGATTATTGATTGGTATCAGATGTGCCGGGGAAATATTACTAACAAATTTTATAAATTAATTGTATTGTTAATGTTACTATAACCGCACAATAACATTGCTTGATTGACATGCTATTTATAGAATTTACCTTTTGGGGAAAAGTGTATGCAATTATCCAAATTATAAATAGTGCCGAAATATACCATGCTGAACCATTATAGCTTATATTAATACTTACATGTGGAATTAAGTCTTGTGTATAGGTAAGGCATAACGGCAAACTAATGATTGCATAGATCCAATCGTAAGAGTGTTTGGTATTCTCCCACAACCAAAGAACACAATGATAAACGTTATAATGTATAGAAAATATAACTTATGAAATTTCTATCTGCAAACTCTTATTTTAGTTGACCAATTAAGTTCTGGGATTATTCTCATCTTGTTAGAAAAAAGAAATCCACTTAACATAAAGAAAGCAATTAAGCAACTACTTCCTTGGTCATCTGCAAACCTCCCCAATTCTCCTAGTCCCTCGTCAAACCAAAAAGTCTGTGTGCGCATGATTAATATCCCCATAATCGCCAAACCACGTACAGCTTGTAACTGGATGCCCCCCAATTTAATTGCCATGCTTTGCTAATTTTATAATTTTTTCTACTATCATGGTTTTAAGATGCTTAGGTAATGCAAATACAAATATTATTAGGGCGACAGAACATCCAGCAAGAATAGTACTGCAAATACAGCCAATTGCATTATGTGGTATTACTAAATACAACACAACAGGCGCAATCAAACAAATAACTGTGAACTTTGCCACGGGTATGATTACTTTTGAAATAAATATATGAACATCAAAGCTCACGATATTATGCAAAAGATATAAATGTATCGCCATGTTTATAATGCAAGATATAAGCACTGGGATATAACATGATATCGGAGAGAAACCTAAATAGAATAATAAATAGGCTGCGCCAACTACTAGAGCGTTAATAGATGCAATTATGACATTCAATCTTTTTACGTTTCCTGTAGCTTGTATACCCATTGCTACCGGATCAGTCATCGCATTTACAAAGGATACAGCAAAAATGAAACGCACGAAAGCAACAGTATACTCAGGTACCTCTACCAACCAAATTTCCAATAGTCCATCAATATTTATTGTCAACGGTATAATCACACACAAAAGTAGATATGAACAATATTTTGAATTATTGCATATGAGGGCTTGCATTTCTTTAATTTCACCTGCAGCATAATATTTCATTACTTGTGGTCGGCAAGGTGTTTGAAAGCTACTGTACATTTGGCGGACAATATTATTTACTTGCATAGCAACTCCACGAGCAGCGTTTACTACTGTGCCATAGAATACATTGATTAAGATATTTATTCCTTGATCTATCAGAAGAGTTGACAATGCACCAACCATATTCCAACTGGAATATGAAAGCATATTCTTGAACAAGTTTTTATCAAACCCGAATTTCATCGAGCATTCGTCAAACTTTCTTATGCAATACCATCTGTATATTAAAACATTTAAGAAATTAACCATAAACATCAACATCGCATATAACTTCAGTTTATCAAAATCAAACAATAACAGAAGATATACGATAAGGAGTTTCATTACTGCATCGAATATACTCATATAAGCATAGACATTCATACGCTCATGAGATATTATTGATGCGGAAAATGGTGTTTGTGTGATTGTGAGTATTGTCGAGAATAAGGCAAACTGATAGACCCAATTGGCCGCCTCCATTCTCACTGGGTCTATATTTAAATATGAGTTAACAAACCGAAGTCCAACTGTTTCACCTAGCAAAAGAATAATTCCTGCAGATACGGCGGATAATGTAACAGTCGTAGCAAAAGTCCTCTTAAGTTCTATTATATCTCCCTTGCCTAAAGCAATGGTGAGAAATCGTGATGTGCCACCGGACAATATCGTATTTACATATGTAAGAAGTACAATTATTCCACCGGTTACATTGTAGATGCCATAATCAGAAACCCCCAACACATCTAGAACGACTCTTGACGTGTATAGGCTTACAGCCATCGTCAAAATCATTCTTAAATATAGATATAGAGTATTCTTAGCTAATCGTTTGTTGTTATTGTTATAATTACTCATAACTTGTCGTTAGTTCTGTCTAATAACTTTGCATGGAATTCCTACTGCCACACAATTCGCTGGCAGGCTATGCGTCACTACGCTATTCATTCCGACCACGGTATTTGCGCCAATGGTAACACCTTTTTTTACAACGACGTTTGCGCCTAAAAACACATTATCTTCAATGATTATAGGCATGGGGGGGGTAGTTCTAGCATCTTCAAAATGAGCGTCCCCATCCATAATTAGTGTATTGGCACCACAACGGACATTGTTACCGATAGTGATTTCATTGAAACACCAAATTGATGTTCCACTGAAACCACAATTATCACCAATTGTTATTGAACATGTTCTAGAATGCAAAGGGGTTGCTGAAACAATTATTTTGTGATTTAGACCAATACGATTTGAAACCGGCGACGACCTAAATATGCATTTTTTACCAATTCTAATACTTCCCCCATTATTCAACTCAAAGTGTGGTTTACCATAGAAGATACAACTTTTACCAATTGCTACACCTTGCAGCTTCAGCAAAGTATATGTAAATGCTGTGACAATTTTCGATGCTAAGCTTATAGAATTCCGTCGAATATAGTTTAACAGCCGATTACATAAAGGGGATTTATTTGCAGTCATTTATAAGATAATATATTATCTGATTAATAGTTTGATCCTTAATAGGATTCTGTCAATCCTATTAATTGCGGGTACAACATAAATATTATATCTGTTCTTTATTATTCTTTTCAGATTACAACGGCTTGGTAGGCATTTCATTTATAAATCCTCTCACAGAGAAATCCATTTCAATATTATTATCTTTAAATAATTTGTAGCCTCACGAATCCACCGCCCTTTTACAATTCCTGTAAAGATATATCGTATGATTTCAAACTCATTGAGTTTAACCCACGTTCTATCAACGACAAAATATCGATGATTAAATATAGAGGAACGTTTAGAATCATATCTTTCAAACTGCCAAGCGTCTTCTCTCAACTTTAACAATTCAAAAATTCTTCCTTCCGCCATTATTTCTGGTCATATATTATGTTATCAAGATGCTCATATTCGGACTTTCCAGATGCAAGAAGAGACTGGTCGGTAAGGTGAATACATTTTATTTCGCTATTAGCTAACATCCAATCGGCGGAACTAGCGACAATCTCAGATTTTACTTTTGCTTTAAGAAAATTATCTTCATGGAGATACAAAATGATTTCATAATCAATTTGTTCTAATGCCCAATATAAACACTGACTCCAAGTGGCTCTTTTCTTTTTGGGGAAATTATTGCGTAAGCATCCTTCAATGTTAAATATTTAAATCCCGAATAATAATACTGTCTTAATTCTGTATTTAAGTATACATTGCCTTCATAATCTGGCCAATACTGGCAAATAGCGTGAAAAATGGATCCAAACAATCTTCAAACTTATCACAAGTATTTCTAAAATCGAGTATTTCAAAAATTCCAAACAATTGAGAATTCCCTTCGAATATAACTAATTAATCCCTCCTAAATATATCCCTTGTATACACCTTATCCACCACATCGTCCAAGCAAGCATCATAGCGGTTTGCGATGATAGCCTGGCTCTGCGACTTAAAAGCATTGAGGTCGTTCACCACTCGGCTGCCAAAGAATGTGCTGCCGCCTTCAAGTGTAGGTTCATAGATTATCACTTCAGCTCCTTTTGCCTTAATACGTTTCATTACGCCTTGGATTGACGACTGCCGGAAGTTGTCCGAGTTTGATTTCATCGTAAGACGGTAAACACCAACAACACATCTCTTTTCTTCTGACGGATTGAAGTCACCACGGTTGTAATAGTCATAGTAACCTGCTTTGTGAAGAACACGGTCAGCAATGAAGTCTTTTCTTGTCCTGTTACTTTCTACGATTGCTTGGATTAAGTTTTCAGGAACATCAGCGTAGTTGGCAAGCAGCTGTTTTGTGTCTTTAGGTAAACAGTAACCACCATAACCAAAGCTTGGGTTGTTGTAATGTGTCCCGATACGTGGGTCAAGACAAACGCCATTGATGATTGCTTGCGTGTCAAGACCTTTCATCTCGGCATAGGTATCAAGTTCGTTGAAATAGCTTACCCGCAGAGCAAGGTAGGTATTGGCGAAGAGCTTCACGGCTTCGGCCTCAGTCAACCCCATGAAGAGCGTGTCTATATTTTCCTTGATTGCTCCCTCTTGCAGTAGGGCGGCAAACTGCCGAGCAGCCTTATCTAGCCTTTCATCACCATCTGGACGGCCAACTATGATGCGACTGGGATAGAGATTATCGTAGAGAGCCTTGCTCTCACGCAGGAATTCTGGCGAGAAAATTATGTTCTCTGTATTCAGCTTTTTGCGTACACTCTCAGTATATCCCACAGGGATGGTGCTCTTTATCACCATAATGGCATTGGGGTTGACGCTCTTTACCAGCTCAATGACCTCTTCAACATGGCTCGTATCGAAGTAATTCTTAACTGGGTCATAGTTGGTTGGGGCAGCTATGACCACAAAGTCTGCATCAGAGTAAGCCTTTGCGCCGTCAAGGGTAGCAACAAGATCCAGAGGTTTTTCTGCAAGATACTTTTCAATATACTCATCTTGTATCGGAGACTTACGTTTGTTTATCAAATCAACCTTTTCTGGTATCACATCCACAGCCACTACATGATGATTCTGACTTAAGAGAGTCGCAATACTAAGCCCGACGTATCCTGTGCCGGCAACAGCTATATTTATATTCTTATCCATAATTTAAATGTATAATGATTTAAGAAACTGTTTTGAATTGATTCAAGAATAATGTTATAAGCATCTTCAGATC
>ENA-ORSJ01001898-ORSJ01001898.1-human-gut-metagenome-genome-assembly--contig:-NODE-1898-length-15382-cov-3.044562_pt1 | contig 15382 bp, 13 predicted proteins | sample MGYA00242191_ERZ509158 | MGnify/ENA primary metagenome ERZ509158 (study PRJEB26280, sample SAMEA2338623) | human gut metagenome | biome: human gut; feature: human-associated habitat; material: faeces...
GCGCAAAAGTCCCACAACCACTTCCTCAAGGCTTGCCACATTGACCCCGTAGACCACGTCGCCAAGGCGTTTTTTTGCTTCCTCCACAGTGGGCAGGGCAAGGGCCCTGGCCTCTTCGGCAGTGGCAGCCTTGGCTGTGACCCTGGCAAAGACCTCGTTGTGGGCCCCGAGATAGGTGGCCACAGTGGGGTTTTGCTGCTCGCACAAGGATCCAAGCCTTGTTGCCGCGTTGCCCTCGCCAATGTCAAAGGTGCGCACCATGAAGGAGACAATGCTTGCCCCGACCTTTTTCTCCAGTATGGGCAGGGCCATGTCGCGGAACATGGGCTCAAGCTCCCTGGGGGGGCCCGGGAAGAGCATGACAAGGCAGCCGTTGTCGGCAGTGACTGCGCAGCCCGGGGCAGTGCCGTGGTTGTTCACGAAGATGGTGGCACCTTCGGGGAAGTAGGCCTGGGCCTCCTGGTTGCCATCGTAGGGGCGTGTGCCAAAGAACTCCTTGAGCGCAGCTGTTGTCGCGTCGTCGTGTACAAGGGGCCTTGCAAGGACACTTGCCACGGTCTTCTTTGTGAGATCGTCGAGAGTGGGACCAAGGCCGCCTGTGGTGATGACAAGGTCGCTTCGGCCAATGGCCTTTGCAAGGACCTCGGCCAGGCGTTCGGCGTTGTCGCCCACAACGCTTGTGTGGTGCAGGTCAAAGCCCAAAAGGGCCAGCTCGCGGCCGAGAAAGGCCGCGTCGGTGTTGACGACATGGCCGAGCAGAAGCTCGGTCCCTACGCTTATGATTTCGGCTCGCATGGGTGCTCCTTGGCACAGGGCAGAATGTGGGGGCTAGAGGGCCGGGATGAGCTCCGCAAAGGTCTCGCTCGAGAATTCCTTGATAAGAGAACGCCCTTTGCGCTGGTTGCCGCTGATGGTGACAACCATGTACACCTGATCCTGGACTGTGACGTAGGCCATGCCGTCGTCGCCATTGACGTCCTTGAAGGAGAAGGTGCCGTACTTGCCCTTGACCTGGGCTCCACTCCTGGACTGGTACTGCTGGGCAAAGCACTGGGTAATGGTCTTGAGGCTTGCGCCACCACTTCTGCCGTTGATGGTGGTCAGGATGCAATCCCTGTTCTTGGTCGAGAGAACGACAATATCAAGTGTCTCCCCGTTGCTGTACTGCAGCTGCTGCCAGGTGTCGGGCAGATCTACCGTGTAGTATTCCGTTTCAAGCTTTTCCGCCTGTGCAGGGAGCGCAAGGACAAGGCTTGCTGCAAGACAGACAGGGAGAAGAAGAGAACGCACGCGCATGAAAAAACCTCTGCTTGATGCGATGATGGTATACGGGGCCTGGGCCTTGCCCCAAGGGGCAGGTACAGGGGATCTAGCGCGACAGGGGCGCACTGGCAATCCCCTCGCACCCCCACGTTTGGGGAAGGAGGGGGCAAAAAAGGGCAACAAAAAGGGGCTGTGCGAGGCAGCCCTTTTTGTGAAAGGCCCTTGCGGGCATATGATGATTTTCTGGCGATTTTCTAGTTCTTTCCCGTGGCAGCGGCTTCGTCCACAACCCAGATGAGATCGCCAACTGCCGGACGCACGAGCTGGGCAGGCAGTTCGGGCTTGTCGAGAAGATCCAGGGCGCGGCTCAGCACTGCGTGCTTTTCCTGGCCTGTGACAAGAAACATGCAGCAGCGGGCGTTGTTGAACACGGGGAGGGTCATGGTCAGACGGTCAGCCTTGCGCTCGGGCACATACTGGTCGATGACGAGCCTGTCGCGCACGTAGAGGGCAGGGGAATTGGGGAAGATGGAGGCCGTATGCCCGTCGTCGCCCATGCCGAGCAAAATCATGTCGAAGCGGGGGATCTCGTTTTCGCGCAGATTGAATTCCTGGCGCAGGGTCGCCTCATAGTCGTGGGCAGCCTTTTCGGGCTCAAGATCGCCGCGCATGCGGTAGAAGGATGTGCAGGGCACGTAGTTCAAGAGTTCGCGGCGTGCCATGCCGTAGTTGCTGCCCTCGTCATCGGGGCTGACACAGCGCTCGTCCGCCCAGAAGACGGAAATCTTGTCCCAGGGCAGGGCGCTGACCCAGTCCTTGCGGGTGAGCAGGCGGAAAAGGGGGATGGGGGTGTTGCCGCCGGAAATGGCTATCTTGAAGGAACCGCGTTCACTTATGGCCTCGTCGCACTTGTCCGCAATGATATGCGCCGCACGCTCTGCCATGGCGTCGGGATCCTTGTGGATATGCAGCATGAGGTGAATGGAACGACTGAGAGTCTGCATGGCTTTGGCCTCCTTGTATGAGCCTGAGCATTATGCCACCAAATCCTGTTCTGGGAAAGGCCCCCAAAGGGGCATCGCGCGCTATTTTTTGCAGTATGTTGCAGTCTTGCCCGCTCTTGTCAAATGTGTTTCAGCGTTTTGCCCCGTTTTTTGGGCACGCGCACCTTCTTTTGGGATCCTGCCAAAGGCGCAGGGTTGCGCTCTTTGCCGTGCAGGAAGCCTCCTTGGCTGTACAGGATCCCATGGAGACTCCTGGAGAGAGGAAGCGCAGGGGCCTTGCGGTCATGGGACGCGAGGGCGGAAGATCCAGGCGGATCAGGCTAAGGCCCCCCAAAAGCCCCAGGGGCACGTGGGCCAAAAGACAGTCGGAAAGCTGCAGGAAAGGGCCCTCGTGACCGGCTTCGCTTTCCCGGCAACCTTGCCTTCCCCGAAAAAGGGACCACAGGTGCATGGGCCAGAAAAGAGCCCCGTACACCCGTACACTTCCCTCGTGCCAGGACACAAGCTCGCGGAAAACGCGCACGGCACTTTGCGGGGAAGCGTTGATCGTGTGGCGCACATCGCAAAGTGCTGGCAGGGACCATCTGTTCCAGACAAGCACTGCCACGCCCTTCAGGGCAACGCGCCTGGCTTCCCCAAGGACTGCAGCAAGGTCTGTGCCGCACTTTGTGTGTTCAAGGCGCAGCAAGACCCAGTCGAAGCTTGCGTCCCCGTAGGGCAGAAGGTCCGCGTGGGCAGGGTCAACGATATAGGTGTAGCCAAGGCGGGAGGAAAAGCGATTCCGCAGGGCAGGGGAGGGCTCGCAGCCAGTCACATCAAGGCCCATGGCGCGCAGATGGGGCTCGACAAGGCCAGGGCCGCAGTTGACCTCAAGCAGGGTGCGCCCCTCGTGCGGCCATGGGGCAAGACCCCTGGCAAGCAGCCTTTTTTGCGCACAAAGAAGGCATGTGCCCGGATGGGACGCGTACCAAGACTCGAGTCTGGCCGCATGTTGTTCGTCGTCCGTTGTCATGCCTTCTCCTTGCGATATGCCTCAGCCACCCTTATCGGCCCAGGCTACCAGTCTCCTGTGACGGGTCCAAGCTCGGCCTTGTCCGGGAAGGTCGTACCGTACCCCCCGTTTGGCTTGCCCTGCTCCTTCTTCCAGACCTGGTCGAAAAGGCCTGTCATGGTTGTGCCGCGCACGTTGAAATGGCTTTTGAGCCAGGTGAAGAAGGAGAAGATGCGCTCAAAGACGTGGTCTTCTGCTGCCTTGTCCGGCACCTGGGGGGAACAGCCGGCAACGATTTCCGTGGAGTGCCAGAACACGCACAAAATGTTTTCCCCGCGAAAGCGCAAAAGCCGCACGCAAAGGCGCATGATGGGAGCCTTGTGCCAGAAGGGGCTGGCGCTCAAGGCAGCGAGGAAGTGGAAGTTGTCGCGCTTTTCCGATCCCTGGTAGAGCCTTTGCCACAAGGAGGGCAGAAAGGTGAAAAGCGGGATCTGGGTAATGGGAATTTCCAGGAAGGGAACATCGCGCCCAAGCGCCCAGTAGGGCGTATGCGGGGCAAGGAAGTGATCGGCTCCGTCCCTGTAGGCTCGCAGGGGGCAGATGGAACTGTCCGCCTTGATGCCGTTTCGCTGCAGCATGGGGAAAAGGGCGTTTTTGAGATCCCAGCGCCCCATGCGAAAACTGGTCAGGGGCTGACCCTGAAAGCGTCTGCCTGCCTCAAGAAGGTGGGCCAGGCGCGCTTCGAGAAGGTCCTGGTCAAGCCTGTGCGTGCGCTCAGGCACCCCCTTGCAAAACTCCTCCTCGTCCTCGAAGGGCGGGGTGCTCCAGTGGTGGAGGTGGGCGCCTATCTCGGCCCCGTGCCTGTCGCGCATGGTCTCGAGCACGCGGCAGGCCGCAGTGCTTGTGAAAACGGAATGGGCGCAAAGCAGGGTCAGGGGAAAGCCAAGCTCGTCAGAGAGAGGGGCAAGGCGGGGAAGGGAGGCAATGTTTGTGACGCCCGGGTTCCTTCGCCTGTAGAGGCCTGTGAAAAGGCCTTCCTCCTCCACGTCCATGGTGACAAGGACGTACAGGGGATTGGCAAGTAGGTGTGTTGCGTGTGACATGCCTTCCCAATAGCCCAAATGATGTCGCAGAGCAATGGGAAAAATGATGAAGAACATGTGACAACATTCTGTAATGCTTGTCTTTTGTTGTGTGTCTTGCCTTCTTTTTTTGTCGATCGTACACTATGTACCAAATGTCCCGCGCAAAGGGCCAAGGCAAGGCTTTGCGCATGGCGCATTTTTCAATGGTACATTCGTCTGCGGCCAGGCCCGAGGGCATGAGCCGGATATTTTTTTGTGGAGGCGGGAACAAATGGGAAAGCTGCGCATTGTCTTTGTGATGGAAGATCTGTGCTATGGTGGCACGCAGCGTCAGACCCTGCAGCTTGCGCAGCGTCTGGACAGAAGGAAGTACACGCCGGTGATGGTCACGCTCACGGGCAAGACAGACTTGGACGACGAGGCACGGGCCCTGGGCATAGAGGTGCACCACATGGGGCACGGCAGGGAGGTGGACACAGTCTTCTTCCTGCGCCTTTTGCACACGCTGAAAGATCTTGACCCGGATGTGGTTGTGCCCTGCACGGCCATGCCCAATATCTGGGGCCGCATCTGGGGCTGGTGGCTCAAGAGGACTCAGGGAAGACCCCTTGGCGTTGTCGGCACTGTGCGCGGCGGCGGAGCCCCTGTTCGCCAGCACGAGAAGTGGCTCTGGCGCCTGTGCGACCACATGATCTGCAACAGCCCCGAGCTTGTGAATGTTCTCAAGGAGCTGGGCATGCCGGGCGAAAAACTCAGCTACATTGCCAACGGCGTGGACACGGAGCGCTTTGCGCCTGTCGATCCCAAACCCTCAGAGCGCAATCCCCTTATTGTCTGCGTGGCACGCCTGTGCGAGGACAAGGATCACGAGACCCTCATCAAGGCCTTCGAGAAGGTCTTTGCCACCAACAACAGGGCCCGTCTGCGCCTTGTGGGCGACGGTCCCTGGCACGAGCGCATCCAAAACCGCATAGCCGCCTCCAACGCCCAGTACGGCATGGAACTTCTGCCTGGCTGCGCAGACGTGCGTCCCCACCTTGCAGAGGCCCAGATCTTTGCCCTCTCCTCGGTGCGCGAGGGCCAGCCCAACGTGCTGCTCGAGGCCATGGCAAGCGGCCTGCCCGTGTGCGCAACAAGCGTTGGCGGTATCCCGGACATGGTGCAGGAGGGGACAAATGGTCTTTTGAGCGCTTCCGGCAACGCGGACGACTTTGCCGAGAACCTCCTGAGACTCATGGGCAACCCGGAACTTCTGGACACCATGGGCGCAAGCAACAGGCAAAAGGCTCTTTCCGACTACTCCTTTGCCAGCATGGTCCAGGCCCACGAAGCCATCTTCGACAGGGTGTGCAGCCTGGGGGACAGGGGCTGATATGCCTGCCTGCGCGTTCTTCCCCAGTGCGTTTCTGCGCATGAGCTCCCTCCTTCGCAAGGGACTTTGTGGCGGGTTTTTGTGCGCCTTCCTTTCGGCTGCACCCTCTGCCCAGGCAACCCAGCCGGCTCCCCTGCCAGGCCAGCCAGGATCTGATGAAAGTGTGGAGGTGTGGTCAGGCTCCATACTGTCCGCCACCTTCCGTGTGGGCATGTGCACAAAGGCAGACGGTTCCTTGCGCGGGGTCTTCCTTTTGACCCACAAGAGCGGGGAGACGGACGTCTACCACCTCTACGGCAGTGTGAAGGATTTGAGTTTCGAGGCCAGACACGCCTCGGGCCACGTCATCTGGGGGGATCTGTCCGATCCGGGCACTGTGCGGGGAAAGATGCGCATCAAGCGCGGCATGAAGTTCAGTTTCGAGGGAAAGAGGCAGTACAATGCCAGGGTGAGTGCGGACTGCACACCCCTTCCCTGATGGCTCTACAGGCTCAAGAGGAGATGCCCCATGTGGATAGTCTTTTTGCTGGTGATAGCGGCTGCTCCTGCCCTGGTCTTCTTCCTTGGGCGCGCTGGACGAAAGCTGCGCGCAAAGGCCTCGGAACCCCTGCCGAAGGTCTATACCTGGCCCTCCGTGGGCCTTGTCATCCCCTGTGCGGGAACGCATCCCGCCATGGAGGGAGCCCTGCGCTCCCTGCTCGAACAGGACTACGAGGGAAAGTTGCGCTACGTGTTCGTGACAGCGACCATGGAAGAGCCTGCGGCAAACCTTGTGGAAAGACTAGCCGAGGAATACGGGGAAAAATGCACCATTGACCATGTGGCTGCGGGCAGGGCCGAAAAGTGCGGACAGAAGAACTGGAACTCTTTGGCTGCAGTACGCTTTCTTGGGGACAGCGTGGAGGTCTACGCATTCTGCGACAGCACCCACATGGCCTCCCCGGACTTTGTGACGCGCCTTGTCCTGCCGGTTGCCCGCAAGGAAGCGCCCTTTGCCACAGGCTACCACGAGGTTGTGCCAAGGGACAACGAGTTTGTGACCCTGGCCTATGCCTTCACGGTTTTGTGCATGCGCCTCATGCAGTCCCTTTCCGGCTACACGCAGCCCTGGGGCGGGGCCATGGCCATAGACCGCCAGACCTTCCTGGAAAGCGGCATTGGCAGACACTGGGAAGAAAATGTGGTGGACGACTGCTCGCTTGCCTCCTTTCTGCCGCGCCACAGGATACGTGTGGCCTTGAGTCCCTCTGCGCTTTTGCGCACAAGGGCTGAGCACCACTCCTTTGACGTGTGGTGGGCCTGGCTTGAGCGTCAGATCCTCTTTCTCAAATTCTGCGTGCCCTCGCAGTGGTACCAGCTTGGGCTTGTGCTCTTTCTCATGGCCCTTGCCCCGACACTTGCGCTTTTTGCCTTCCTCGGCTGGCTTTTCGGCGCCTTCGGCCTTGTGGCCCTCGCTGGCGCAGGCGTATCCTTGGCTGCCACGGCATGGACTCTTGCAAGACTGCGCCCCCTCCTTCCCCGCCATGTGCCCATCATGCGCCTTTTGGGCGCCTTCTGGCTCACCTCGTTTGGAGCCTTTTCCCTGTATCTCAAGACCGTGACTGCAAAAGGCATCCTCTGGCACGGCATCTGGTACGAGGTTGGGTCAGAGGGCAAGGTCTGGAAGATACAGAGAAAAAACTAGAAAATTGCAGTCCCCAAATGTTGCGGTAAAGGGAAGAATCTTATGATAACCTATTCCGATCTTGTTCGCGTCTCGCTGCGCCAGGTGTCGCGGCAGAAGAGCTACGGCGTCATGATCTCCATAGCACTCGGCATCACGGCCTTCATTGCCCTGGCAGTCCTTGGTCAGGAAATACGCTACAAGGTCGGCCAGGACATGGTGCTCATGGGCGGCGTCAACGTCATCCGCGTCACCATGGAAGACAGGCAGTACCCGGGACAGCCGGTGCGGGAATTCTATCCGGACAGCATCGAGGGCATACGCAAGCTCCCGGGCGTCGAGAGTGTCAGTGTGGGCAGCCGCAACGCCCAGTACTTTTTGCTCAAGGCCCGCAACGAGCGCACGCTGAACACCCTTGTCTACGGCGTGGACGAGCTCTTTATCCCCACCTTTTCCGCTGACGTCATAGCAGGGCGCGCCTTAAGCTCGGACGATATAACAAGGCACAGGCGCGTGTGCGTCTTGGGCCGCGAGCGGGCCGAGGACCTCTACGGGCCAGACCCCAAGGCTGCGCTTGGCAAGCTCCTCTTCCTGGATCAGGACGTGGTGGAAGTAGTTGGCGTCATCTCGGGCGTCATGCTGGGCGACTGGGCAGAGGCTGCCTTCATGCCCTACCCGACCTTTGTGGACAGGCAATGGGGGGACGCCAAGATAACAAGGCTCTTTGTGCGCGCCATAGGCTGGGAGGATGTGCCAAGGCTCACGCAGCTCATCCCGGAGGTGGTGCTCTCGCGCCAGAGCGCGCCCTACCTCCATGTCTACACCCGCGACGAGCAGCTCACGCGCCTTGAGGACACCTTCATGTGGGTGCAGTCCCTTCTGTGGCTTGGCATTATAGCCTCGCTCATGCTGGGCGGCTTCGGCATCTGGTACGGCACCTTTGCCGCTGTGCGGGCAAGGACCAGGGAAGTGGGCCTCAAGAAGGCCATGGGCGGATCGGACAGGGACATCATGGCACAATTCTTGTGCGAGGCCTTGTGCAAGTCCGTGGCAGGCGGCGTGCTCGGCATCATCTTGGGCGTGAGCGCCGTGGTTGGTGGCGTGTACGCGCTCGGCACAGGGATCCCGGTGGTGGATCTTATCCTGAGCTGCACGGGCTCCATTCTCTTTTCCGCTGTCATAGGCGTGGCAGGCGGCATTTTCCCGGCAATCCAGGCCAGCCGCATGGATGTGGTCACGGCCCTGCGCTTCGAGTAAGGGGGGACCTATGGCACCAGTCATTATCGCACGCGATATCCGCAAGCGCTATGCAGGCTTTGCGCCTGTCTTGCGCGGCGTAAACCTTGAAGTGGAGCCAGGCGAGATAGTTGCCATCATGGGCCCCTCAGGCTGCGGCAAATCCACCATGCTGCACGTGCTTGGGCTTTTGCACGCCCCGGATTCGGGCACAGTGAACATCCTTGGCAAGGATGTCCTGACCCTGAATCGCGAGGAGACGGCAGCCTTTCGCCGCGACAACTTGGGCTTTGTCATGCAGCAGAGCAACCTCTTCGATCACTCGACGGTCTTCGAGAACGTGGAATTTCCCCTCATCTACAGAGAGGTTCCTGCTGCGGAGCGCTGGCCTCGCGTCATCCGCGCCCTGGAGCTTGTGCGCCTGTCCTCGCGCGTGCACTACCCGAGCAACCGCCTTTCCGGCGGCGAACAGCAGCGCGTAGCCATAGCCCGCGCCATGGTGAACAATCCTCGCATCCTCATGGCAGACGAGCCTACGGGTGCCCTGGATCAGCGTACAAGCCGCCTTGTCATGGAAAATTTCCGCACCCTTTGCCACACGGGCGGCGTTGCCATGGTCATGGTGACACACGACGCGAAGATGGCGGACTACTGCGATACGGTCTACACCCTGGAGGAAGGCCTTCTGGTCTGCCAGAGGCGCGACATTCCCAAGATCAGCGTGCAGCCAGGAGCGGACCTTCTTAAAGGTCCGGACATCCGCCTGCACACGGCCATGGTGGCCACAAACTTTTTGCACGAGGGCGGAGAAAGCCCAAGGACCCTTGCCCACATCCTGCACGAAAAGGGCCTTCTGACTCATGTGGTGACCCTGCAGGGCGTCTCCCTTTTGGGCAAGGAAATGCAGTCCTATTCTTTGCCCATGCCTGTGCGCAACATGGGAGGCCTGCAGGCAGGCTCAGTGTGGAGATCCCTCCTTTCCCAGCCCTCTGGCAGCTTCGAAAGCGATTTTTCGCCCATGAAGGGGCTTTTGAAGGGCTTTGGCGCAGTGCGCTGGGCTAGGGCTCAAGGAAAGGATCTGGCCTCCTGGGCCAAGGCCGAGGGGATCGAGTGTCTCTATTCGGCAGGCGGCGTGCACTCGCCCATAGTCTGCTGGCTTGCCAGCCGCATAGGCAACCTTCCCTACGGCATGGACGTGCGCGACACGGATCCCTGGTACGGAGCCCTGAAGGGCGGGGATATTGCAAGGCTTGCTGCACTGCGGGTTCTTGTGCGCGACGCACTCTTTGTGCGCACGAGCACGCGCGAGTTGTCCATGGCCTTGAAGGAGGCTGTGCCCGAGGCTGCGGCACGCATTTCCTGGATCCCGGATCCCCTGACACTTGCGCCCCAGGACGAGGAGATGGCTGTTGCCCAGATGCACGAGGCGGTAAAATTGCCCCACATCCTTGCCTGCGGCATCATGGACGAGCGCAAGGGCTTTGATGTGCTCTTGCGGGCCTTGGCACGCGTTGCGGCAACGGGCAGGGAATTTCGCTGCACCATTGCCGGCGACGGTCCCAAGCTCAAGAGCTTGAAGGCTCTTGCCAAAAGCCTTGGGCTTGGCACAAGCGTGCGTTTCCCTGGCTTTGTGCCCCATGCCAACATGAATTCGCTCTATCTCGACGCGGACGTCTATGTGACCTGCGGCCTCTCCCTGCCCGGAAAGCCCGCAGACGGCATACCGTCTGCCCTTGGCGAGGCCATGGCCTTCCTGGTGCCTGTGGTGGCAAGCGATCTGCCGGCCCAGGCCTGGTTTGTGGGGGATGCAGGAAAGATTGTTCCAAGGGGCGACGACGAGGCCCTCGCAAGGGCCCTTGAGCCCATGCTCAAGCTGGACGACAGGGAAAGTCTTGAAAGACGCCTGGCAATGGGCACGCGCGGCCGCGAGCGGGTGTTGAAAATTCTGGAACAGGTGCCCGAGGCCCTTGAGGGACTTTTTGCTCCCCTTCTTGCCAAGCGCAGGAAGATGGGGCTTTAGGCTTTGGCAGGAAGACGGAACAAGCAGCAGGCGCAAAGGTGCTAGGGAGGGAGCGTGAAGCTCAAATCCGAACAGGAAAGCTATCGCAACGCACAGGCAGGCGCACAGCCTGTCAGGGAAAGCCACGAAGCCCCAATGCCTGGGGCAAAGATGCCTGCAAGCGTGTCTCCAAACGTGCAGGACATGCCCCTGGTCTTTGACAAGCCGCGCAGGCACTTTGGCTGCGGCCTGTGGTTCCTCATACTGATCCTCATCACGGTCATTGGCGGCGTTGTCAGCTGGCAGCTCATGGAAAAGCCGGAGCGCGAGAGGCTGAAGACGCAGTTTACGGAAATGGTGCGCGAAACGCCGCTGGATTTTCTGCGCAACTGGCTCATGCCCAGGCTTGACGTAAAGCCCCCCATTCCGCCCATCAACGCATCCGGTGACGGCGGCGTCATGCCGGAAAGGGACAAGACCAGGGCCGAACAGCAGAAAGTCGAACTGCCGGCCTCCACTGTGCAGGGGACCATTGCGCCCACAAGCAATGATCCTGCACAAGGGGTGCAGGATCCCGAAAATGCCCTGCCAGGCGAGGAAAAGACTGCACCTGCGCCTGTGAAGGAAGACGAAAGGGTCAGGCCTGCCTTTGTGAACGATCTGGCCTCCTGGATCGTGAACCGCTACAATCCGCAAAGTCGCGGCGGAGACCTGGGTGTTTCCGTGCAGTCCTTAAACCAGCGCTACGGAAGCAACCTCACAGGACTTGCCGTACCAAGGGGCGGAGCAGCAGGCAGGGCGTCCATCTTGCGCTACGCATTTACTCCTTCCATGGTGCACGCCATCTACAATATCTACGCTGACGAGCTTCTGCGCTCCGTGGCAGCAGAGGCCAGTGCCAAAAAGCTCAACGAGGCGCAGACGAAAAATCTCTATCGTGCCCTTGGCAGCCGTTGCACCCTGCTTGCCGGCGGACTGGAAAGTGTTGCTTCCATCGAGGATCTGCCCGGCCGCATGAACGACCTTGCCATGAAGGAAGAGGCCATAACCCTGGCCAACAGGGCAAGCCTTGATGCCCGCTTCGATCTGGAGCAGGCAAGGGAGCAGGGCGGCAATGTGCGCGCAGCCCAGGCAAGCGTAAACGCGGCTGCCCGCAATCTGCAATCCGCCATGGCGGCACATGCTGCGGCAGAACGGCGTCTTGCCGAGGACATACGCCGCAAGGGCGCTGGCGCGCTTTCCCAGGAAAGCATCCTCTATCTGGCCGGCTGGGTGAACAGGCGCCTTGCAGAGAACCCCTCGGCTCTTGCAGGCGTGCAGGCCTCGGCCGAGGTCTTGCGGGATCTCGCAGCACGCTGCGCAAGGGCATCCAGGGATGGGGCACCTGCGGCACCCGGAACAACAAGTGCACCCCAGACTGCGGCTCCGGCAAACGCTCAGGGTAGCAATCGCTGATGCTGCACACGCTCTATGTGGGGGGCGCAAGCTCAGGCAAGAGCCTTTGTGCCGAGCGCTGTACCCTGACTCTTGCGCGCCCTTGCCTCTATGTGGCGACTCTCAGGGAGAGTTTTTTCGATGACGAGACAAGGCTTCGCGTTGCAAGGCATAAGGATCGCAGGGGGAGTGAATGGCTGAGTGTGGAGGCAGGGGCGGACCTTGCGTTAGCCCTTGCCCTGCACCCCGAAGCCCGGGCAGTTCTTTTGGACAGTGTGGGCACGTGGATTTCCGGCATACTGTGGGACACGCAGGGGCAGGGTACAGAAAAATCCGGCAATGCTCGTGTGGCCTTGGACGCTGTCCTGGAAAGACTTGAGGGTGTAGCACGCTTTTTGCAGGAAAGTTCCAGACCCGTTGTGGTCGTGAGCGAGGAGGTCGGTCTTGGCCTTGTGCCGACCGATCCTCTTGCGCGCATGTTCACCGAGATTCTTGGCAGGGCAAATCAGCTTCTGGCAGGCATTGCCCAAAGGGTGATATTTGTTTCCTGCGGCCTGGAACTCGTTCTCAAGAATACGGAAAACAGACAGTAGCGATGCCATGTGCGCCGGCATCGCGATTTTCATATCAAAGGGGCATTGCACCATGAAAGTTGATCGTTGCAGGTGGCATGGGCTCACAGCCTGTCTTTTGGCTCTTTGTGTTGTTCTTTTGCTGGGCGTTGCAGGCAGTGACGCGTGTGTTGCACAGGGCCACGGGCATGGCGCAGGACACGGCTACATCTGGGACGAACACGACACGAGGGATCCGCGCAGCTGCCTTGCAGCCATGAGCAACGCCATAGAGACGAGCGACGCTGCGGCCTTTGACAAGCGCGTGGACATCCAGGGTATTGCAAGGACAATCTTTTTCGAGCTTGAGAAGGCCTCAAACGACGAACAGCTTTCAAGATGGCTGCCACCGGTGGTCACCTTCATGGCAAGCCAGGGGGCTTTGACCAATTCCCTCACCATCGGCTTTCTGACAGGAGAAGTCAGGGAATTTGTCCTTTACGGCGTGGGCAGTGGCGCCTTTGCCGGCAGCATGACCAGGGAGTACGAGAGTTCGAGCATACTGGCCCCGCTCTTTTCCATGGTGTCCATGGGAAGGAAGGAGATACGCGAGGTGGGCGTGCCAAAGCGCGTGGACAGGGGCAAGATGCGCCTTTCCTTTTCTGTGTACGACTACGACAACGGCAATACCTACGCAGTGCAGGGCATCTTTTCCTCTGTTTCCGACGGCTGGCAGCTCACGGGCATCGAAAACGTGCGCGATCTCATCATACAGATTGGCGTGGAGTCCCAAGAGGGCATGGTCTAGCCATGCGCAACGAGGCTGGGACAAAGGGCTGGCCCGGAGAAACAGGACTGCTTGAGCGGAAACATTCCCATATGGGGGAATAGTACGACCGAACAACCAGTTCTTCTGTTTCAGAACCGGTGTCTTGGAAGACACCGGTACATGAAAGAGTTGTCAGCAAAAGGCAGCTACTTTTGCAGAGCTTCTATCTCGCTGACTGAAAGTCCTGTATATTTTGGGATTTGTTGTATGGGGACATTGTCGGACAGCATGGTACGGGCAACTTTTGCTATTCCCTTGGCTTCACCTGTGGTCTCAGCAGCTGCGAGTTCAGATACCCGCTCCATGATGGCTTTTTCCCTTTGCCAGTAGTCGCGCATCTGATCAGGATTGGCAATGAATCTCTTTTCAGCCTCCAATGCGGCATGAATATTGGGATCCAACATGGCATACTCCTCAACTTCTGCTGAATTTTTGTTTGCAAAAAATGCAATCCAGCGCTCAAGACTGTTGCTTGCCTTTCTTTTCAGTGCATTCCATTTTGGAAGTTCGATAAAGAAAAGCCTCATATCTTCCGTGAATGGTTTGCCTGTTGCAGAAACAATGGGCTGAGCATCGCTAATGTAGTGTGAACTATCGGGGATGAAATTGAAGTCCATGACTTCTATAACATAAGCTGGACGAAGTCTGTAATAGTCCTCTCCTCTTTGTATTTGGTTACTATAGAGCTTCGCCCAATAGTACATGATACGCCTGTCCAAACACTTTTGGCTTTGGGCTTGTACCTCTATGTTGAGTACCATACCCTCGGACGTCTTGGCCCGCAAGTCGAGCCGGACTTCCTTGCCGTCGTAATGATCTGGAGGAAGCTCACTTGGGAGAAGATCAATGGAGATGGCAGCCTTGCCGGCTCAGGGGGCACCCTGCTGGGCTACTGTAGTTTGTCCTCAGGAAAATAGCCGGTACTTGTGAGCAGAGTTCCCAGAGTGTGCGCAAGACAGTGTGAGACCACAGAGGTTGTATCTATGTCCAGATCCCCTGATGCATCAGTCTGACGCAATACAAGCGGGAAAATGAGATCGTCAAAAAAAGAAATGATTGCGTAGTGTTATCGACGTTTTTTGCCTTCTAGACTCCGAAAGATTTGCCCCTGCCAAGTAGCTGCGCGGTGGCAGGGGCACTTGGGAGTAGGCACGGAATTCTGGGCACAGCAGCAGTACGGTCCAAGTTCCAGGTCCCTTGATGCATCGACGATACGCAATACAAGCGGGAAAAATGAAAACATCGAAAAGAAAAATGATTGCGGATTGTTGCCGACGGATTTTGTCTTTCAAATTTCGAAACCCAAAGCGCTACAATGGGGATAAGGCGAAAAAAACAATGCCCATAAAAGAGAAATGATCGCAAACAGTTGTCGACGAATTTTACCCTCAGGACTCCGAAACATTTGTCCCTGCCCCTGAAGCACACGGGGACAAGGGATGCCACCAGCAAAAAAGGGAAGATCCTGCGATCTTCCCTTTTTGTGCTACCCCTGACCTTGGGGACTGCGTCTTTGGTTATCTGTAGAGGCCTGCCTTTTCCATATCCTGCACGAGCTTGTCGTGGAGGTCACGCAGCTGGTTGCGCAAATCCAGGAACTCGCGGGCAGTCTTTTCCACTGCAGCCTGATCGGCGTTGGTGGAATTTTCCAGGGCGCGCAGCTCTGAGCGCTTCACAAAGAGCTGGTCACGCAAAGGCTCTGCCTTGGCGTTGAAATCGTCCACCAGCTTTTCCAGGGTCTCGCGCTGCTCGGGGGTGAACCTGGGGCCTTCGTCATCCCAGTCGCGATCACGGTAGTAGCCGCGGGGACCATCGTCCCTGTAGTCCCTGTCATCCCTGTCGCCGTACCTTTCCTCATCGTAGTAGGGACAGTTGCCACGGTGCCATCCGCCGTGCCAGCCGCGATGCCAGCGTCCATCGTCGTCCCAGCCGCGGCAGCCGGGGCCGTAGTTGTA
>ENA-ORSJ01001905-ORSJ01001905.1-human-gut-metagenome-genome-assembly--contig:-NODE-1905-length-15340-cov-3.928427_pt1 | contig 15340 bp, 14 predicted proteins | sample MGYA00242191_ERZ509158 | MGnify/ENA primary metagenome ERZ509158 (study PRJEB26280, sample SAMEA2338623) | human gut metagenome | biome: human gut; feature: human-associated habitat; material: faeces...
AAGTATATCATTTAAAGAAGCAAAGGAGGTTCTTGTATGAATTTGGAAATAACGAATAAGAATCTATACTTGCTATTGCCAGGCAAAGTCAGTCGGGTTGCACAAATGTATGCCGACGACCAAAAGATACCACTTACAGAAGCCCTTTACCGGTTTTATAGCTCGGATACCTACAAAAAACTGGCAGATGAGACTACTAAGTTTTGGCACTTTGGTCCTGTGGCTCTCTACGAAGAATTTTCAGATGAATTAAACAGAAAGGGAAGAATAAATGGCAGTGAATAATCTGGTAAACATCCAATATGCCCAAACGGGCAAATCAAGCGCAACCAACGACATGGGTATGCGCGAAATGCAAGCAATGGTTTACGAACAACGCAACCGTCCACATCTGTTGGTGAAGGCTCCGCCCGCATCAGGCAAGAGCCGCGCCATGATGTTTGTGGCTCTTGATAAACTGGCACACCAAGGCATACGGAAAGTGATTGTAGCGGTACCTGAAAAATCCATTGGACGCTCATTCAAAGACACCGACTTGAAGAAATACGGCTTCTTTGCCGACTGGCGTGTTGCACCTTATTATAATCTGTGCAGCTCGTCCGGAAATGAAACATCGAAGCGAGAGAAACTGATAGAGTTCTTGTCACCTTCTACGGCTGCAAAGATTCTTGTCTGCACACATAGCACATTGCGCAACGCGATGAAAGATGTTCCGAATGAGCTACTCAATGACGTTTTCTTTGGCATTGACGAATTCCATCACACTTCGGCAGACGTAAACAACAACCTCGGCGAACTGATAAGACGATTACTTAACGAAACGACGGCACATATCCTGGCAATGACGGGCAGTTACTTCCGAGGAGATGCAGTGCCTGTGATGCGTCCGGAAGACGAAGCCAAGTTTCAGCCCACTATTAACTATAATTACTACCAGCAACTGAGCGGTTACAAGTATCTGAAAAGTTTGGGTATTGGTTACCAGTTCTTCACAGGCAAGTATATCAATGCCATACCCGAAGCGCTTGACACCATGAAAAAGACATTGATTCACATCCCCAACGTAAACTCTAAAACCTCGTATGCGTCAAAGTACGATGAAGCAGATGATATCATATGCTGCATCGGTGAGATAGTCGAAACAGATTACGAGCACTTCATCCACAAAGTGAGAACACCGGACGGACGCATCCTGAAAGTGGGCGACTTAGTGGAAGATGACCAACGGAGACGCGATGCCTTGCAAGCCTACCTGCAACGGATGAACTCGCGCGACGCACTCGACATACTGATAGCTCTCGGCACGGCAAAAGAAGGTTTCGACTGGACATGGTGCGAATGTTGTATCACCATCGGCATACGCTCATCACTGACAGAAATAGTGCAGATAATAGGACGCTGCACCCGTGACTGCGAAGGAAAGTCGCACGCACAGTTTATCAACCTCATTCCTTGTCCTGACGCAGCACAAGAGGATGTGTCGATGGCGGTCAATGATTTCTTGAAAGCCATATCCGCATCGTTGCTTATGGAGCAGGTCATGGCACCACGCTGGACGTTCAAGACCAAACGTGACGATGAAGACAATGACACGCAAGGAAAAGACAAGAAGAAAGACAAAGATGATTCGCACACTATTGAAGTGGAAGGATTGCCGACACCTACAGAACGTGCGCAAGCCATCATTGAAAACGATCTTGATACGCTGATTGCCTCGACGCTGTCGGACAAGAAGATTCGCGAAGCCATCATTGGCACAGATACCGCCGAAATGATAACGCAGGTGTATATCCCCAAAGTGGTGAAAGAGAAATATCCGGAACTGACAGAAGAGGAAGTGGACCAAGTGTCAAAGCACGCCATACTGACCATTGCCACACAAGGGCAAGATATCACCGTGGACGACAGCGGCAACAAATTCATCCGCATGGCTAACCGTTTCATAAACCTCGATGAGTTGTCTATCAATTTGATAGATTCAATCAACCCATTCCAACGGGCTTACGAAATTTTGTCGAAGTCGCTGACGCCTGAAATTCTCCATACAATTCAATACGAGATAGAATCGAAGCGCGAGGACATGACAAAAGAAGAGGCTATTCTTTTGTTTACGAAATATCTACCTAAGTGGAAAGAGGAACACGACGGAAAAGTACCGACACTTAATGAACCGGATGCCAACGGGCGGCGCATTGCCTTTGCTATTGACTACTTGCGAAAACTAAAACAACAATATCTTGCTAAGAAACAATGATAAACTGGGACGAAGAACTTGAAAAGATATTTGCCGACCCGCTGTTTGCCGATGTGACCGCCCCACAAAAGAAAGTAACATCAAGCGACAGGTTGATTGCTGGGTTTCAGCGTATCACCGAATTTGTAGAGGTGCATAATCGTCTACCACAAAGATGTGACGACCGGGAAGAACGTGCCCTTTACAACCAGTTGCAAGGGATTCTTAAAGACCCTAAGAAAATGGAGCGATGTAAACCATACGACACAATGGGAGTTCTGAATGAAACGGATAATCACGGTGTTTCTGAACCATTGTCTACTTATGGAAGTACACCCCAAACAGAAGAACAGCAACTTGCCGATATATTCAACGACCCACTTTTTGCAGATGACAGCCAAACAGACAATGGGCTGTTTGACTTGCCGGACTACATGCGGCAGAAGTTGCAAGAACGGCAGGAAGCTGATTACATTGCGCAAAGAGTAAAGTGCGAAGATTTTGAGCGTTACGAAGCTGGATTCAAAGAAGTTCATGTAGGACTGAAATCTGGTAAATACCGCCTGATAAAGTTCAAGGAGGCACATGTGAAATCTGGACAGTATTTCGTTGAAGACGGTATGCTTGTCTATATAGCCGGAATGGACCGGATAGAAAAAAACCGTCATGGGAAAAAAAACAGTCGCACACGCTGTATTTACGAAAATGGTATGGAATCGGGCATTTATATGCAAACGCTTTGTAAGAACCTATACCATTCAGGCTATACGGTGCAAGACGTGTCGGATATGGAAGAAAACTATCTGACCAATAAGTTTTCCATCAACGCCAACGATGTGGAAAGCGGCATGATATACGTACTTCGTTCTTTGTCAAAAGACTCCGAAATAGCGGCAATCCCTAATCTCTACAAGATTGGTTTCACCACCACTCCGCTTGAAGCACGCATTGCCAACGCCAAAAATGAGCCGACTTACCTGTGTGCTGATGTCAAAGTCATAGCCACATGGCGCGTGTACAATGTGAAAAGTTCTACTTTCGAGGCGTTGATACATAAATTGTTTGATTGTGTACAACTGCAAGTTACTATAGACGGGAAGAAACCTAAAGAATGGTATGTTGTTCCATTTAATGCCATAGAACAAGCTGTAACCTATATAATCAATGGTAAATCCATTGCATACGATAAAAACATCGAACAAATCATTGTGTTGAATGAAGAATAAAAAATAAGCTATCAATGATATGTATTTCCTCACTAAATTCTAACAGGTAATGAATGACTTTGAAGAATATATAAGACAAGGCGAGCCTCAGAAGAAAGAAAAAGGCTATGCTTGGCAAACGGCCATCGGCTTGCAGGCAGTGGACGATTTGAAACCGTCCGAATATCTGATACAGACGGCTCGGCAGCATATCGAAGGGGATATAACTATCGAAGAAGCCAAGCAACTGATTGACACCTACTATCAGTCTAAGACGGCCAGAGCCGACTTGGATGACAGGACAGAGGAGGCTGATAAGGTTTCGGCACGTATCGCCGAGATCTTGTCGGAAAAGACATTCACATTCTCTCCGGTTGAATATATCACCATCCACCGACGTCTTTTTCAAGGCATCTATAAATTTGCAGGTAAGATTAGGGACTACAACATCACCAAAAAGGAGTGGGTACTGAAAGGCGAAACCGTGTTGTATGCCAGTGCCGATAGCATACGCGAAACTCTTGATTATGATTTCGGGCAAGAGAAAAATTTCAGCTATAAAGATTTGAACATCCATGATGCCATCACCCACATTGCCAATTTTATATCCGGAATTTGGCAAATTCATGCTTTTGGAGAAGGTAACACCCGCACAACGGCAGTTTTTACCATAAAATACTTGCGCACTTTCGGATTTGACATCAATAACGATGCGTTTGCCAAGCATTCGTGGTATTTCCGCAATGCTTTGGTTCGTGCCAACTACAACAATCTAAGCAAAGGCATATACGCTACCACTGAATATATTGAAGTGTTCTTCCGAAACTTGATTCTATCCGAGCAGAACGAACTGAAAAACCGAATGATGCTTGTACAGGAATCTTTTCCACAAGAAAGACAAAGTGCAAATGTAACAAATGAGATTCCCTCAAAGTGCAATATTTGCACTTTGGATTGCACTTTGGAGGAAATGGCGGTGCTCAACTTCTTACGGGAACAACCCAAAGCCACACAAAAAGAGATTGCTGTGCACATAGGCAAATCTGAGCGGACCGTCAAGAGTATTACCGTAAAATTGGTTGAAAAAGGCATTATCGAACGAAAAAACGGCAAAAGAAATGGTTTTTGGGAGATTAAAAAAATGGTTTGAACCGCGAAATTATGATTGATGGAAGAAAAAGAACTCAATAAAAAACAACCATTTTATATGAATGACTCCAAAAGCAACATCCTTCTCTATCAGACCGAGGACGGACAAACAAAAATAGAAATCACACTCGCTAATGATAGAATTTTACAGTATCACAACAACTAAAATGATACTGTAAACGACAAAAAATGATACTGTAAATAATACTGAAACATCCCAATGCCATAATCCGCTTCTGATAAAAAGATATTGGGAATTCATAACAAAAGAATAATGATGACAAAGAAAATACTTTTCCTTCACGGATTCTTTGCTTCGGGCAGTTGTACACCCGCCCAAGCATTAAGACAAGCATTTGCGGGCAAGGTAGAAGTCCTCACACCAGACCTGCCCTTGCATCCGAAAGAGGCACTGGAATTTATTGAAGACATCTGCCAACAAGAAAAGCCTTGCGTGTTAGTGGGCAATAGCAACGGTGCATTCTTGGCACAGATAGCGGCATCTCGACTCGATTTGCCTGCCCTCTTGGGAAATCCTTATCTGGAAATGACCCGCTTTCTCTCCGAGCGCATCGGAGAGCACGAATATAAATCACCTCGTGCTGATGGGCATCAACATTTCATAATCGACCAATCCCTCATTGGTGAGTTTGCCGATGTACAAGCCCACCAATGGGATGCCTACCGACCGGAACTGGATGACCGCATCTGGGGATTGTTCGGAGAAAATGACCATCTGGCGCATTTTGAACCATTGTTCCGCAAATACTATACGCACGTCTATCACTTTCCAGGTGCCCACACGCCTACGGCGGAGGAGGTGCAGGAATATTATGCACCGTTGGCGGAGAAGCTTATACATTGCAATCAATCCATAAAATAAGACGAATATGTCAAAAGCAAGACTAAAAAAACATCTACAAGCACTCCCTAAAGAACGGGTCATTGAAATAATGCTTGAATTGTATGACGCACGAAAAGAAGCCAAAGACTATCTGGAGTTCTATCTGGCTCCTGACAGCAATGCCGAATTGGAAAAATGCAAGAAAACTATCCGGCAAGAGTTCTTCCCTACCCGTGGTTTCTCCGAAAAGCCTTCATTCGCCAAATGTAGGAAAGTCATCTCTGATTTCCAAAAGCTGAAACCCGAACCTACTTGTATCGCAGACTTGATGTTATTTTATATCGAACAGGGATGCGAATATACCATAACATTCGGTGATATGTGGGAACAATACTACACCACTTTGGAAAACAACTTCGACAAAGCCATGAAGTTTATTTTTATGAATGGTTTGTTAGCCCAATATTATGAATGAATAGAAAAATTACTTGATAACGCCAGCAATTACAGATGGGGATTTTAGAGACCGTAATTTAAACTGTGTCAATCCCTAGTAAGCCTAATTATCTGTAATTATACTTTCGGATAAATATCTGATAATCAAATATATTCAAAGTTATATTTGGCTAAGTCAGAGAACAATTAAATGATTGACACAGTTCTATTTACGTAGCCGGATTTTATGATACGCTTTCGGAAATTTATCACCAATACAGACAAGAGTGTCTCAACCTTTCCTTTCAAAAGCAGGACAAACTTTCGCATGCTCAGGATTTACTCTTTGTTGAGGTAATTTCAAACTTCCATAACAACCACAATTTGCCCAACCATCCCTATTTGCCCATTGAAGATTCTTTTTACAATTGAAACAAGTTTTTTCAACAGCGTTAGCATTCATATCTGATTGCAAACGTTCTGGTTGCATAACTTGTTTCGTCTCAGGTTTAGAAAAAGCTGTAACGGGCTTTTCTCTATCCATTCTTTTACGATTATGCAAAATATCATGGTATCTCCTCTGATTTTCTTCTCGACACCTATCGTATTCTTTTTGTTGTTTGCAATAGACATTCATTTTAGCAGTATATTCTTCAGCCCTGCAAAGATGGAATTGTTTTCCATTTTGAAATATTGTCAATGAACGCCAATAGTTATCTTTATCCTTGACTGCACAACATTCATGTTTCAGTGGACATCTTGTACACTCATCATCTGATACAATCCGAATGGGCTTTCCAGCTTCTTTATATTTCCTTTCTATCGAATTGAAATAAGTGTCATTGTTAAGCCATCTTCTATTTCCGTCACAATTCAAAAGGAATTTCTTCAACGAATCACGGTCATCTATTTTCTGCCCAGCCAAATCAATCTCAAGGCAATTCAGATTTTCGAAATCAATCCTTTGCTTATGTCTAACATAATCTTTGAAACAAAATTCAATTAGATATTTCTGATTATCTTTTGTTGTAGCAATAATATCCGGCTGCCTATCTTCACGTTCAAAGTCACCATTGATTTCAACAGTTTCAAACTCAACAGATTTCGGTTTGAATATTCCATAATAAGAAGACATGTAGATTCGTTTTTCGCTTTTTATTATTTGCTCTGCAAGCTTAAAAACTATTACCTTTAGACAAATCTTCAAATTGGCACCCCGTTCTTTGCTTGCATGAGCAAAACCATGCGCCCTCTCTGCGCCATGGCGAGCAATTAAGCTTTCACGACAATAAGGACAAATGCAATTGCATGCAATTCCATTTGGCACATCATCCACATAAACCATCTTGCCACTCTTATTTTCTGCCCATGAAAAAACTTCTTGATAGTTCATAATCTTACAACTCTACGAATTACATTTATCAATTCTTTAATTGACAGCTATCTTCTTAAAACAACTTTCTCAAATCCATCGAAAGGAAATCCTCTGCTGAGATGCCACCATCACCCACAATAAACGCCGATTGCGGGTTGAAAAGTCTGCGAAATTTATTCAGTCCATCCGTCCGCTTCTCTGCATTGCTTTTCACCTCGATGGCAACTACCGAACCTTTCTTACGAAGGACAAAATCGACCTCAGCATCCCGCTCCCGCCAATAGAATACTTCAAAACGATGTACAAAGGCCTGACTTACCAGATAGGCGCCGATACCTGACTCAAAGATGCGTCCCCATGCCTTGCGGTTGAGTATGGCCTGTTCAAAGGTCAACGGACTATACACCATCTTCAACGCATTGTTATAAACTTGCAACTTGGGAATACTGGCACGCCTCCTTACCATATCCATACTGAACTTCTGGAGTCCGCATAACAATCCGCTTTCATCCAACAGGTTGATGTAACCCGCCAATGTCACTGTATTTCCGGCATCTTGAAGTGAACCTAACATCTTGTTTAGTGAAAGCAATTCGCCCGAATAAGCTGCTCCCAGCTCAAAGGTCTGCCGAAGTAAGGCTGGTTTGCTTATGGGCGTATCCATCAGAATGTCCTTATTGATGGTCGCTTCGATAATGGCCGACTGAATGTATTGGCTGAAGCGGTCTTCATCGCCAATCAAGGTTGCCGCACCGGGATAACCTCCGTAAAACATATATTGGTCAAGCGAGAAGCCGAAGCACTCTTTCATTTCCTGATAACTCCAATGGCTCATGCGTATCTCCTCAAATCGTCCGGCAAGGGATTCGGACAAGCCTTTTTCCAACAACACACGACTGCTCCCCAAAAGCAATGCCTTGATATCGCGGTCATGGAACGTATCATCATCCCACTCCTTTTTCACCACCTCGCTCCAGTTGGCTATCTTCTGTATTTCGTCAATCACAAGGATGACGCTCTCCCACCCTCGGCTCTCCTTCAAGCTGCGCACAGCCGCCCAACAATCGGAAATCCAGGCACTGTTCGTAGCAGGTACATTGTCGGCAGAAAAGAACTGGTAAGGCATATCCAAATCTTTCAGCACTTGTTTGACCACCGTTGATTTCCCTATCTGGCGGGCACCCATAACGACTTGAATGAACCTGCGAGGTTCTTTCAAGCGTTCTGTAATCAACTGATATTCTGCTCGTTTATACATACTATTACATTTTACTCAATGCGATGAAAACTTTTACTCACAGCAAAAGTAACAAATTTATTTGAGTAATAATCATAGATTTACAAGAAAAACATTATCTTTGTGGAAGTAATCAAGCGTTCTGTAACATATACGGTGAAATCCTTTGTCTATCAATGTCTTGTACATGGCAGAGGAAAATTCACAAAAAGACTGAAAAAAGCGGTACAAGACCATGAGCGAAAGCCATTGAATGTAAACACCTTACATTTTCTTTTCGACTTCGTTTAATTGTCAGAATACGACTTGTACCTTTTAAAATAAATAGCCGCTGATATTCAATGATGTATGCCTGATGCATCGGTAAGTAAAGTACTCTAAACAATTCACGTTAATTTTATCGTTAGAGTCTCTTTAAAAACAATGATTTACGGCATACAGAAAAAGTACAGTAAAGGTGATGTGCTCTTGGGGTGAAGATTTATCAGTTTTGGTATGTTTGCATTTATTACTAAGTGGATAAATGCACTGTCACTGTTTATACCTAAGTGCAGCCATAATGTTTTCAGACATTCTATGGGAGCCGATGAATAAATATGATTTACATAGAATTTATACAGCCACGATAAAAAAGATGTGATGATATGTGTCAGTACATCATGATATTGTATGATTATAACGTTTGTCTCGGTTGTTTTTGTGTTAAAAGTAATTGTCTTTATTGGGCGGAGAGTAGGGGTGAGGTTGATTTTTTCACTCTGTTGTTATTGTCTGTAAGTATGTTTTTGTAATTTTGTGCCGTATTACGAAATATATAATTAGGATAACTATATGTACGAAACTTATGTTTTCGATTTAGACGGAACGCTGCTGAATACGCTTGATGATTTGGCTGCAAGCTGTAATTATGCCTTGAAATATTGTGGAATGCCCGAACGTACAACTGATGAAGTGAGGCGCTTTGTGGGCAACGGTGTGAAAAAACTTATGGAACGCGCTGTTCCCGGAGGTATGGATAATCCTCGCTTTGATGAGGCTTACAGCGTGTTCCGCAGTCATTATCTGGAGCATGGCCTGGACACAACGCAACCTTATCCGGGAGTCATGCAGATGCTTGAACGACTGAAACGTAACGGCAGGAAGGTGGCTGTGGTGAGTAACAAGTTTTATGCTGCTACGCAGGAATTGTGCCGTCATTTCTTTAACGGCTATGTAGAGGTGGCGATAGGTGAGCGTGAGGGCATACGTAAGAAACCTGCTCCAGACACTGTGATTGAAGCTCTGAAAGCATTGGGTGTTGACAAAAAGGGCGCAGTTTATATAGGCGACAGTGATGTTGATGTCATGACGGCACGCAATTGTGGAATGCCATGCATCAGTGTGTTGTGGGGATTCCGTGACCGCGAATTTCTGATAGAACACGGAGCTACTACTTTTGTTAGCAGTCCGGAAGAGATAGTATGAATAATGAAGGGGCCGGCTGCAGAAATTTATGCAACCGGCTTCACTTCTTTGTTAAACTATTATTATGTGAGCAATCAGGTTCTACTCGTATCTTATTGCTTCTATCGGGTCGAGCTTTGCGGCTTTCTTTGCCGGATACCATCCGAAGAACACACCTGTAAATGTGCAGACAGCAAAACTCATTATTATGCTCCACGGTTGTATGAATATAGGCCAGTGGGCGAAGGCATTTACGGCATAAGATGCCCCAACGCCTATCAGTACTCCGATTATTCCTCCTGTGACACTCAGCATTATGGCCTCGATGAGGAATTGATTCAGAATATCTATACCACGTGCTCCGACACTCATTCTCAGACCTATCTCGCGTGTACGTTCTGTCACGCTCACATACATTATGTTCATAATTCCGATACCGCCTACAATGAGTGAGATGCCTGCGACACATCCCAAAAGAACTGTAAGCATGTCGGTGGTTGAGTTCATCATGCTCGACAATTCCTCTTGCGATCGTATGTTGAAGTCGTCGTCGTCTCTGGGAGTGGTGTCTGTGGCCTCTTTCAGTTTATGAGTACGGCGCAGTATCTGCGTAATTTCCTCTATGGCTTTGTCTGTCACTCCTTCTGTTATTGCCGAACATGTTATTTCCCCTAAGTAAGTCTGTGCCAGAATACGTTTCATTACGGTGGTATATGGAGCCAGAGCCAAGTCGTCCTGGTCCATTCCCATAGAGTTATAGCCTTTCTTCTTGAGCACGCCAATTACTCGGAATGGTATGGAATTGAAACGTACAACTTTTCCTATGGGATCAGAACCGTCAGGAAACAGATTGTCAACCACGGTCTGACCAAGGATACATACTTTGGCACTTGATTTTATGTCGGCGTCGGTGAATATTTCACCGTCGCTTACTGAGAGCTGGCGAATTTCGAGATAATCCTGATTGACACCGTATATGGTTGATGGAGTGTTGTTGTTTCCATATATCCACTGGCCGCTGCTTGTTACTGTCGGGCTTATGGCTTTTATGTAGTTGCATTCGTCCTTTAGAGTGGTATAGTCTGTTATTTTCAGTGTCTCCATCGATGAGGCGTCCTGTCTGACACCTCCACGCATATCAGCACCTGGATGTATCATAATCATGTTCGAGCCCATTTCGGCGATGTTTGCCTGTATGCTTTTCTTTGAGCCTTGTCCGATGGCAAGCATCGTTATAACCGATGCTACACCGATTATGATGCCAAGAGCAGTCAGAAATGATCGCATCTTGTTGGCTGCAATGGCTTTTAGTGCTATTTTGAACAGATTAGCGTAGTTCATATTTAATTCTTATTGTTGTTTGTGTAATGGAAGCCGGCTTGCATTATTCGTCGCTGTTTGCAGGTAGTGCATCCAGACCTTCCTTCGCAGAGAGAATATTATTGTTTATCTCATCGCTTATTATCACTCCGTCACGCAGCATTATGTTGCGTGAGGAGTAGTTGGCTATGTCCGGGTTGTGTGTGACGAATATTATCGTTCGTCCTTCGGCATGTAGCTTCTGGAACAATACAAGAATCTCGAACGATGTGCGTGTGTCGAGGTTACCGGTAGCCTCGTCGGCAAGTATTACGGCGGGATTGTTGACAAGTGCCCTGGCTATGGCCACACGTTGCATCTGTCCTCCGGACATTTGGTTCGATTTGTGATACATACGGTTTTCCAGTCCTACAGCCCGCAGTGCCTCCACCGCCCGTTCAAAACGCTCTTTTGCGCTTACCGCAGAATTGTACATAAGCGGCAGCTCCACGTTTTCTATGCTCGTGGTCTTTGGCAGCAGATTGTAGTTCTGGAAGATAAAGCCGATTTTTTTGTTACGTAATGTGGCACGTTGCGATTTCGACATCTTCCGAACCGATATGCCGTCAAGGTAATATTCGCCGCTACTTGGAGTGTCTAGACACCCTAACTGGTTGAGCAGTGTTGATTTTCCTGATCCGGATTTGCCCATTATCGTGACAAACTCACCTTCGTGTATCTTGAACGAAACCCCACGTAAGGCGTGCACTGTCTCGTCGCCTACGATGAAGTTACGTTTCACGTTCTGAAGTTCAATAACGATTTTTTTCTCCATGAGCATTACGTTTTATTTCTTTTTCTTATCCTTGTCAGGCGGACCCGGTGCAAAAGGACTGCTTTCTGACACGGCTTCCTCCGGCTGGTCATCTGTTATGACATTGATGCCTGTAATGACTTTCGTACCCGACTCAATGCCTTTTAATATCTGTGTGTGCGTACCATCTGTGGCACCGATATTTACACTATGAGCCACGATTTTGTCGCCTTCAAGTGTCCAAACCTTGTTCTTGCCCTGCACGTCCTGTATCTTTTTGTTTCCTACAGTCTCTTTGGTCGGCGTATATCTTAACGCCTTACTTGGTACACAAAGAACACCGTTTATTTCGGCCGTATAAATAGTTACGTTTGCGGTAAGTCCAGGTTTCAGTTTCAGGTCAGCATTAGGAGCGCTTATCACAACTTCGTATGTTACTACGTTGTTGGTTGTCGTAGCTTCCTGTCTAACCTGTGTAACAGTGCCTTGAAAAGTATCGTCCGGGAAAGCGTCAACAGTGAATGTCACTCTGTTGCCTTCTTTAACGTTGCCTATGTCAGCCTCATCAACATCGGCAACGACGCGCATGTCGGTAAGGTCCTGTGCGATGGTGAAAAGCTCAGGTGTGGAGAAACTTGCGGCAACAGTCTGTCCTTCTTCTACGGCTTTTGACAATACAACTCCGTCAATAGGTGAGGTGATGGTTGCATAGCCGAGGTTTGTCTCTGCACGGTTTACCTCTTCTTTGGAAGATGCAGCCTGTTCCTTCGCTTGTTTGTATGACAGCTGTGCGGTCTCAAACTCGTCGGCACTTACAAGTCCTTTGTCATAAAGAGCCTTGTAGCGCTTGTAGTTGGCAGTCTGATATCTCAGGTTGCTCTCTGCACTTTGCAGATTAGCTTTTGCGGTGTTTAGCTGGCTGATAAGATTGGTCTTGTCGAGCTCGGCTATAACCTGTCCCTTTTTTACAATACTGTTGTAATCGACATAAAGTTTGCTGACGATACCACTGACCTGTGTACCTACTGTAACTTCGGTAACAGGCTCGATTGTACCGGTGGCAGTAATGCTGTTGCTGATTGTAGCCGGAGCTGCCGCTACCGTCTCGAAAGTAACTTCTTCTTTCTTCTTATTGCCGGACAACAGCCACGTTATCAGAGCTATCAGGACTATAATTCCGACAGCAATCCATAATTTACTGATTTTTTTCATCTCTCTCTTGTTTTCTTTGTATGTTTATTTTAATTTACCTGTCTCATAGAATTTCAGCATATCTATATTTAGTATTGCGAGATATTTGCTTTGCAGTTCGTTTTGTTGGGCTGTGAGCAGGTTGTTTTTTCCAGTCATCAGTTCAACTATATTTTTCAGTCCCTGTGCAAATTGTTCGCTGAGAAGCTCGTAGCTTGCCTTTGCGCTTTCAGTGGAAACCTTGGCAGCCTTGAACTTGTTTTGGTTGGTGACAGCCTGCAGCCAATAGTTTTCGACAGTGGAGTAGAGTGTGGTTTGCTTGTCCTGCAGTTCAAGCATATAGTTCTCTCTTTGTATTTTTGCTTTGTTTACAGCTGTTTTAGATGAGCGGTTGTCGAAGATAGGAATGCTGACCGTAAATCCTGCTCCTACATTAACATTGTTTTTAAGTTGAGTGCCCCATGCATTGTCGCTCATGGATGTGGTGTTGGTGGATATTCCTGCATTCAGTCCAATGGTCGGCAATTTCTGTGCTTTTGCGATTTTAATGCTGAGATCGCTGCTCTCAATACCGAGTTTGGCGTTTTTAATCTCTGGTCTGATGGTAAGGGTCGATGTATAAACATCGTTTATATTAGGTATTTCTACCAAAGCCATTTCGTCGGTAGTCTCTGGAATTGCAATGTCGAATTCCTTATCGTCTGCTATCTGAAGCAACTGTTTGAGTTGTCGTTTGTAGTTTCTCATGTTGCTTTCGGCCTCGACCACATTGTATTCGTCTTGAGCTCTTTGCGCGGTGAGCTGGGCAAGATCGGCCTTGCTTATTTTACCGACATCAAGCATGTCTTTTCCGCGTTCCTCATTCTTTTTACTTGTTTCAAGACTTTCCTTGCATACGTTGATAGCGTCGTTAGAATATAATATCTGTACGTATAGCTGGGCTATCTGCTCCTGTATGCTGTTTGCTGTCTCGGCAGAATCAAGCCGTGCCTGTTCGGCTGTAAGTTTATTGAGTTTTATGGTGTTTGTGTTTCGGCCTCCGTTCCACACTGTCCAGTTGCCGCTTACGCTGTATGAGCCACTGTAGTAAACTTTGTCAATGCTCGACTCTACATATCCATTGTCAACTGTGGCACGACCTTCTTCAGGCCATGGGCGGTAGGTGCCGTTCTGTGAGGTCGAGAAACTAAGTGAAGGCAAAAGGTTTGCCTGGCTTTGCTTTACGTCCTCCATGGCGCTGTATTCCTGCAATTTGGTTTTCTTCAATGAAATGTTGTTCGCCAATGCATAGTCAATGCAGTCTTTCAGTGTCCACTGTTGTTGAGCCATGACATCAGAAGTGCATAGGGCAATCATGACACTCAGACATGTTGTTTGATACTTATTCATTTTGTGTATTTTAAAGTTTAATATTTCTTGTGTGGATATCAATAAAATATTGAATATCAATATAATTTTTTCCGTTACAATCATTTAGATGAAAATTATCGTGAAATAGTTTATCACTATGTATGTTTATTAACATTATTTTTTACAAATGCGCTGTTTATGTAGCTTTTCGTAACAGTTGCGTGTGTCGGTGTTCCGTCTCAGTACAAATTAAACTGGTATAGATTTTAATGAAAATATTTTGCTTTCAACCCCTGTTAAGTGTTGCTCTATTATGTTGAAATTAACCCCAAAACGGTCGTCAGACCGTAACTATTTGTTTCATATTTATAGTTGTTGCTTGTGCGATGACTCCATTTTTTTGCGTCAGCACGTCCGGCACATTGTATCGACGCAGCATGTTATGTATTGGGTAAAGAAGTAAGAGGGACAGTGAGACAATAAAATGAATTTCACAGAACTTCTAACTATGGGTTGGGATTAAACCGGTATGGGTAACTTTCAAATTGTAACCGGATTTTGATTTTTATGCTTCAGTTTCCTATCCTACCCCGAAAAATAAGCGCGTATTTGCGTACAGACTCATCCTCGGACGCAAATACACGAAATATGAGAGACTTTTATAATATATTGAATACTAATAACTTATGTTTAAGGGATATTTCTCCATATTGCAAAAAGCACCATTTCGGCTTGCGAAATAGGCCATTTCGGAGGCCGAAAAGC
>ENA-ORSJ01001906-ORSJ01001906.1-human-gut-metagenome-genome-assembly--contig:-NODE-1906-length-15340-cov-2.472947_pt1 | contig 15340 bp, 19 predicted proteins | sample MGYA00242191_ERZ509158 | MGnify/ENA primary metagenome ERZ509158 (study PRJEB26280, sample SAMEA2338623) | human gut metagenome | biome: human gut; feature: human-associated habitat; material: faeces...
CGGTCACGAATTCTTCCAAAGAGAAGACGACAAGCCTGAAACTGTCAAGAATCGTCTTGACGTTAACATCAAGATGAACACGCCATTGCTTGATTTTTACAAGAAACAAGGCCTGCTTCATGAAGTAAACGGCAACCAGGATATCGACAAGGTCTTCGCTGACATCAAGGAAATTTTGGACCAAATCAAATAAAGTTTTCAAAAGAACCTGAATTGTTATTTTTTTGCAGTAGTACTTGCAACCACAAGTCTATTGTGATATGATAATTCAGGTTTATCTTTTCAATAGGTGCAGTTTGCCCAAATTTGGAAAATTGCCCTGCGGAAAAAGGTGGGACTCCAAAAAAGCTTCTCACATTTTGACGTGTAAAGTTTTAAAACCAAAATTTAAGGAGGTACTTTTGCGTGGCGAAAGATGATGTGATTGAAATTGAGGGTACGATCAAAGAAACGTTGCCCAATGCGATGTTTAAAGTTGAACTCGAAAACGGACACGAGATTCTTGCTCACGTTTCTGGCAAGATTCGCATGCACTACATTCGTATTTTACCAGGTGACAGGGTTACGGTTGAAATGTCCCCTTACGATTTGACTAAGGGTCGCATTACCTATCGCTTTAAATAGATTGTACTTCGAAACTATTCAGGAGGTATGATTAATGAAAGTAAGACCATCAGTTAAACCGATGTGCGAACATTGCAAAGTAATCAAGCGCAAGGGTCGCGTTATGGTTATTTGTGACAATCCTAAGCACAAACAACGTCAAGGCTAATAATTTAAGGAGGTGAAAATAAATGGCTCGTATTGCAGGTGTCGATTTACCACGTGACAAGCGTATCGTAATCGGCTTAACATACATCTACGGTATCGGTGATACTACTGCTAAGAAGATCTTGGCAGAAGCAGGTGTTTCAGAAGATGTTCGTGTTCGTGATTTGACTTCTGATCAAGAAGACAAGATCCGTGCAGTTGTTGACAACTACAAGGTAGAAGGTGACCTTCGTCGTGAAGTATCCCTCAACATCAAGCGTCTTTCTGAAATCGGCTCATACCGTGGCCTTCGCCATCGTCGTCATTTGCCATCTCGTGGACAAAACACGAAGAACAATGCACGTACATGCAAGGGTCCTAAGGTAACTATTGCCGGTAAGAAGAAATAATCTAGAGTAAGGAGGTTAGCTATTTCATGGCAGTAAAGAAATCTCGCAAGCGCCGTGTCAAGAAGAATATCGAAAGCGGTGTTGCACATATTCATTCCACATTCAATAACACACTTGTTATGATCACAGACGTTCATGGTAACGCTGTTGCATGGTCATCTGCAGGTGCATTAGGCTTCAAGGGTTCACGTAAGTCCACGCCGTTTGCCGCACAAATGGCAGCTGAAGCAGCTGCTAAGGGCGCAATGGATCATGGTATGAAGAACGTTGAAGTCGCAGTCAAAGGTCCTGGTTCCGGTCGTGAAGCAGCAATTCGTGCGCTTCAAGCAACAGGCCTTGAAGTTACATCTATCAAGGATGTTACACCAGTGCCTCATAACGGATGCCGTCCTCCAAAACGCCGTCGTGTTTAATGTGGATCAGTATTCATTTTGAGGGTACACTTCATAATGTTTTCGCCAGATTACACGTTACGTTTTGAAAGGGGTAAAGATAAGAATGATCGAATTTGAAAAACCAAAAATTCACAAAGTTGAAGAAAGCAATAACCATGGCAAGTTTGTCATTGAACCGCTTGAACGTGGCTACGGTACGACATTAGGCAATTCGCTTCGTCGTATCCTGCTTTCTTCATTACCAGGTGCTGCTATCACAGACGTTCAAATTGATGGCGTTTTGCACGAATTCTCCACTGTAAAAGGTGTGCTTGAAGACGTGACTGAAATCATTTTGAATCTCAAGAAAGTTGCATTGAAACTCAACTCCGAAGAACCACAATCATTGGAATTCGATATTGTTGGACCTAAGGAAGTTACTGCCGGCGATATCAGCACGAACAGCGATGTTGAAATCCTCAATCCGGATCTTTACATCTGCACGGTTGCTGATGGTGCTTCATTCCATGCACGGATGACTGCAAACAAAGGTCGTGGCTACGTTTCCGCAAACGAAAACAAGGCTAAGGCAGATGATATGCCAATCGGCGTATTAGCAATCGACTCGATTTATACCCCGATCGAACGTGTCAACTACCAAGTAGAAAAAACACGTGTTGGTCAAAAAAATGATTATGACAAATTAACATTAGACGTATGGACTAACGGCTCAATCACGCCTAGCGAAGCAATTAGTCTGTCCGCTAAGATCTTAACGGAGCATTTGGCGTTATTCGTTAATTTGACAGATGAAGCTAAGAATGCTGAAATCATGGTCGAAAAAGAAGAAACGCACAAAGAAAAAATGCTCGAAATGACAATTGAAGAACTCGATTTGTCCGTTCGTTCATACAACTGTTTGAAGCGTGCAAGCATCAATACCGTGCAGGCTTTGACAAACAAGTCTGAATCTGACATGATGAAGGTTCGCAATCTGGGCCGCAAGTCATTGGAAGAAGTCAAGGCTAAGTTGGCAGATCTTGGTTTATCATTACGTCATGATGACTAATATTTTTTAATTAAGGGAGGGAATCTGTTCATGGCTTACCGCAAATTAGGACGCACAAGCGCACACCGCAAATCAATGTTACGCAACTTGACAACTGATTTGATCGTTAATGGTCGCATTGTCACAACAGAAACTCGTGCTAAAGAAGTACGCAAGTTTGCTGACAAGATGATCACATTAGGCAAGAAGGGCGATCTCGCTTCACGTCGTCGTGCAGCTGCATTCATGATGGATGTTGTTGCAGACGTTAAGGAAGAAGAAGACAAGGTCGTTGTTCAAACTGCTTTGCAAAAACTTTTTGACGATGTTGCACCTCGTTTCGAAAACCGTAACGGTGGTTACACACGCATCATCAAGATGGATGCTCGCCGCGGCGATGCTGCAAAGATGGCTGTGCTTGAATTAGTTGACTAATTCAATAGCAATCAGATAGAAAAATTGTCACTTTTACAATGATAACTGGGCGTTACGATGTTGGGTTAAAATCCGAGTCTAGTCCTAAGTAGCAGGTTGCGGAACCTGTGAAACCTTCATTGTAAAAAGTGATTTTTTTTTGGCTTGGAGATGATGTCCAAGCCTTTTTTAGTTGTGTTTGGTTCATGTAAGAAAGTTAGTTTTTTATCGTGAGTTTTTCTATTAAACTTCAAATAATTTTTGTATAATGAAACATAATATCGCCAATGCTCTATTGTTTTGTACGAAAGGAACGAATAATTTTGTTATTCTTGAAAATGTTTAAATGAAAATCAAAATTTGGCGCGGGATGACGATCATATTGGCAAGTTTTTGGAGCGTCTTCCTGTTCTTTAATGCGTATATATACAAGACCAAACTCTATGAATCGAAATTTGCCATGATTTATGCAATTGCCGGGATTTTTGCGATGCTTTTTTATCTATGGCAGATTACCGTCTTGGTGATGCCTAAAAAAAGCTTCGATAGCTGGAACGAGTGGATACATAGTCTGTTTTTGAGAAACTTGTTTGAGACCGCATCATGGCTGATGCTTTCGATAAGCTTGCTGCTTTATTTCATGACGGGAGAAAATTTTTTAAGCGGTGCGCTGCTGCTTTTTTGTCTCTCTTTGGTCTGGGGATGCGGGGTTTGTCTGACATGGCTCATGTTAAAAAATGATTCAAGACATGAACAAAAAGAACGCTCATTTGAAGCCGTTTCTTCGCGTCTGATAGAAAACGTTCATTACGTCGTTGATTCGACGGTCGAAAAATTTATTGAAAATGAAATCATCGGTCGTTTTAACGCCTGCTTGCAAAGAAGCATTGTGGCACTGGTGCTGACAACCATTGTTCTGATCAGCAGCGTTTGCGATTTTGCTTGGAATAATTTGGTTTTTGCCGGTGCCTTCGCTTTTTTTGCACTGTATCTTGCAGCAGGAAAGATTTCTTACCGATCAAAGGTTGTCAAACAGCGCAAACAAGCGGTCTATCTCCTGGCAGCGTCACAATTGCTCGGTATTTACAAGACGATCATCTCGCTGGCTGATACCAGAATCTTGGATTTCAGGCCGATCGACGAGCTTCAGATCGCGTATTGCCTTTTCAGGGTCGAAACTTTTGAGGAGTGCATGGCCTACATGGATACGATCTCTTCTGAAAAATACAGTACCGAACTCGAATATTTGCGGCTGTCATGCAATGTCGGCCTGCATCGGCGCGACCGTGCGCTTGCGATCTTTGCTGATCTGCAGGAAAAAATCGCACGGATGAATCAAAAGAAAGCTCACGATTACAGACTGGGACTGATTTTTTTGAGCACGATTCTTTGGCGAAGATATGATCAGGCGCAGGTTGAATTGAATGCCTACAAGCCATGCATTACCGAAGAAGAAGAAACTTTTTATCAGGCCTGGATCGATGAACAGGCAATCTAGAAATCGTCGTGTCCGCAAGTTGACAATTTGCGGCACGGCTTTTTTTTTTGTAAAATGTGGTATGATATTTTTAACATGATGGGAGCGGGGGAACAGATTGAGCTCAATAATTAAAATTAAAAATCTGACATTTTCATATTCAGCTGAAGAGGAAAGAAAAACACTGGATAACGTTAATTTAGAAATTGAAGCAGGCCAATGGGTCGCGCTGATCGGTCACAATGGAAGCGGCAAGTCGACTTTGGCCCGGTGCATTGACGGCCTGCTTATGCCCGAGTCCGGGTCGATTGAAGTCGACGGACTGCATTTGACGGAAGAAACCGTGTGGGACGTCAGAGAACGCATCGGCATGGTTTTCCAAAATCCCGACAACCAGTTCGTTGGTGCGGACGTTGAAGGAGACGTGGCATTTGGCATGGAGAACAGGGGGATTCCGCGCGCAGAAATGCAAAAGCGCGTCAAAGAAGTTTTGGAAGCAGTCGATATGACCGCATTTTCAAAACACGAGCCCGTGCGTCTTTCAGGAGGGCAGAAGCAGCGCGTGGCGATTGCCGGCGTTCTGGCCGTCAGACCGAAGATCATTATTTTTGACGAATCGACAAGCATGCTGGATCCGGAAGGAAAAAGAGACATCGTCGGACTGATGCGCCGATTAAACGATGAGGAAAACTTTACCATTATTTCGATCACGCACGACATCGATGAAGCCAGCCTGGCCGATCGCGTCATTGTCTTGAACGACGGCAGGGGCATTGATGATGACGTTCCGGGAAAAATTTTTGCGAGCGGGGATCGGACTTGATCTGCCGTACCCCGAAGCGTTGAAAGAAGAGCTGAAAGAAAAAGGAATCGATGTTCCGAATGAATATTTGGATGAAGAAGGGATGGTTGACTGGTTATGCCGATCCGCGTTGAAAAATTAAGCTACAGCTATCAGGCGGGCACGCCGATGGAACATAAGGCGTTGGAGGATGTTTCGCTTGAGATAACAGACGGAAGCTATACCGCCGTCATCGGTCACACCGGAAGCGGCAAGTCGACTCTGATGCAGCATTTGAACGGCTTGCTGAAGCCGACTGAAGGATTCCTGGAAATCAACGGACATCAGATTACGCCGGAAACGCAAAACAAGGAGCTCGGTGATTTGAGAAAAGAAGTCGGGTTTGTTTTTCAGTTTCCTGAAGCGCAGCTGTTTGAAGAAACGGTCAAAAAAGATATTGCGTTTGCTCCGAAAAACTTCGGCAAATCAGACGAGGAGGCAGAAGCAATCGCAGTCAGGATGGCCAAAATGGTCGATCTTCCCGATGAGGTTTTGGACAAGTCTCCGTTTGAGCTTTCCGGCGGGCAGATGCGGCGCGTGGCAATTGCCGGCATTTTGGCAATGGAGCCGAAAATTTTGGTTCTGGACGAGCCGACCGCAGGACTCGATCCCATGGGTCGTCTGGAAATGATGCGGCTTTTTTCAAGACTTCACAAAAACGGGATGACGATCATTTTGGTAACGCACCAGATGAACGACGTCGCCGATTATGCCGACCATGCGCTGGTTTTGGAACATGGCAGACTGATTGCCGATACGACGCCAAAAGCCTTGTTTTCAAAACCTGAATGGCTCAGAGAACATCACCTCGATCTGCCGCAGACGACCAAGTTTGCCGAAAAACTGATGGCAAGCGGGATGAAATTTGATTCTCTTCCGCTGACGAAAAAAGAATTGGCGCAGATCCTGGCAGACAGGATAAAAGGGGGTTCTGCAGATGAATAAGCTTTTGCTTGGACGCTACGTCAACGGTGATTCTTTGGTTCACCGAATGGATGCCAGAAGCAAGCTGGTGCTCAGTTTCTATTTTGTGGCAATCATCTTTTTGTGCAACAACTGGCAGACGTATCTGTTGCTTGCGGCATTTGTCTTGATGTGCGTCAAGTTTTCCGACCTTGGCATCGGATTTTTCATCAAAGGCGTCAGGCCCTTGCTTGGCTTGATCGTTTTCACCGTGCTTTTGCAGGTGTTTTTCACCAGAGGCGGCCACGTCTATTGGGCTTTCGGTCCGCTGTCTCTGACGCATTTTGGGATCGTCAACGGCTTTTACGTCTTTTGTCGTTTCGTTTTGATCATTTTCATGTCGACGCTTTTGACGCTGACGACTGCGCCGCTTGAAATTTCCGATGCGATCGAGTCGCTTTTGAAGCCGCTCAAGGCCATCAAGGTTCCGGTATACGAAATTTCCTTGATGCTTTCGATCGCACTGCGCTTTGTGCCGACTCTGATGGACGAAACGGAAAAGATCATGAATGCGCAAAGATCGCGCGGCGTCAATTTTTCGGAAGGGACTCTGATGCAACGGATCAAGGCCGTGATTCCGCTGCTTATTCCGTTGTTCGTCAGTTCGTTCAACCGTGCGGAAGAACTTGCGACGGCAATGGAAGCACGCGGTTATCGCGGAGGTGAAGGCCGGACGAAATACAGAGTGCAGGTTTGGACCAAAATCGACACGATTGCGGTGATTTTGTTTGCGATCGTGACGATTCTGCTATTTGTTTTGAGGAAATTTTAATGACTAGAAGATACAAGATTACGCTTGCTTATGACGGCACCAATTTTGCCGGTTTTCAGGTACAGCCGAATCAAAGAACCGTGCAATCGGTGCTTGAGGCTGCCGTCAACAAGATGAGCAAAAATTCTGATTACATCACGATTTACGGCTCCGGCAGAACGGATGCCGGCGTGCACGCTTTGGGACAGGTCGTGCATTTTGACTTTCCGCATGACATTCCGGCAGAAGGAATGCTCAAGGGGCTGAATTCAATGCTTCCGCTCGACTGCGAGGTTGTCGGATGCGAAATCGTTCCAAACGACTTCCATGCTCGTTTTACGACGCATGGCAAGCGCTACATGTACCGTGTCAGTCGCGGGCGCTTTACGAACCCGTTCAAGCGTTTTTACACGGGTCACTACAAATATCCGCTGGACATTGAAAAAATCAAGGAAGCCATGCCCGATCTGGTGGGAACGCATGATTTTTCAAGTTTTGTTGCTTCCGGCAGCCAAACGAAAAATCACGTTCGCACGATTTATGAGGCAACCGTCAGAGAAGACAAGGAAAACGACGAAATCATCTTTGAATTTTGCGGCAACGGCTTCTTGTACAACCAGGTCAGAATCATGGTGGCAACGCTGCTTGAAATCGGCAACGGCAAACGCCCGGTGCATGATTTTTTGAGATTGTACGAAGTCAAGGATCGAAACGAATGTCGCGAAACGGCCCCTGCCAGCGGACTGTATTTAAAAGAAGTCTATTATGACTAAGGAAAAATTGCAGATTCTTTAAATTTTTAAGAGAATTTCAATTGACTATATCGAATAAAAATCGTAATATAGTATTTGGTATTGTTTGCCCCACAGTAAGCCCCGTTAATCTTATTGTATGTCAAACATGTATACATCAAATGGAGGAAATTAACGTGCGTACAACATATATTGCAAAACCAGGCGAAGTAGAACGTAAGTGGTATGTCGTAGACGCAACAGACGTGCCTTTGGGTCGTTTGTCAGCTGTTGTGGCTTATTACGCGGTAAGAACAAACCAACATTTACACCAAATGTTGATACAGGCGATTACGTAGTCGTTGTCAATGCTGAAAAGGTTGCTTTGACAGGTCGTAAAGACAAGAACAAGATTTATTACCATCACTCAAACCATCCAGGTGGCTTGAAGGCTCGTACAGCTGGTGATTACCGTGAAAAGGATCCGGAAAAGCTTATCGCATTGTCCGTTAAGGGCATGCTTCCAAAGGGTTCCCTTGGCCGTCAACAAGCTAAGAAGCTTCATGTATACCGTGGCGCAGATCACAAGCATGCAGCACAAAACCCAGAAGTTTTGGATATCACTAACTTAATCTAACCTAGGAGGAAAACGATTTTGGCACAAGTACAATATCGCGGCACAGGCCGTCGTAAAAACTCTGTCGCTCGTGTAATCTTAGTTCCTGGTACAGGCAAGATCACGATGAACGGCAAACCTGCAGAAGAATATGTTCCATTTGCAAACTTACGCGAAGTTATGGTACAACCATTTGCTGTTACGGAAACAAAAGGTCAATATGACGTTTTGGTAAACGTAAACGGCGGTGGTTTCTCCGGCCAAGCAGGCGCTACACGTCATGGTATCGCTCGTGCATTGCTCGAAGTTGACCCAGATTTCCGTGGCGTTCTCAAGCGTGCAGGTCTTTTGACACGTGATGCACGTATGAAAGAACGTAAGAAGCCAGGTCTTAAGAAAGCTCGTAAGGCTTCACAATTCTCCAAGCGTTAATTTTCGATTATCGCAAGGAAAAAAAGCACTCGCTCTATGGGGGCGGGTGCTTTTTTGGCGTGTTTGGGGATGCGCTGGTGATTCGGCAACGAGTGGGCAACTTTTCGTAAAAGCATATTCCCTTACCAACATTTTACCAACTCTGTACATAAAAAGAGCCGAATTCCATAGTATAATTTCCTTTGGAAACTATTTTTTAATTTCAGTTTCGAAAAGATGCTTTGGAAGGGGTACATGATTTGAACGAAGTAAGGATGGTTCCGTTCAAGGACGAGGACTGTGAACGTTTTATGGAGCAGGAAGTCAAGCCGTGGATTGAAGAAAACGTCACGGATTTTGCGTTTGACAGCTATGACGGAAAAAAGCTTCAAGCATACTGTGCGATTCCGGAAAAACCAAAAAAAGCGCTTGTTTTCGTGCATGGTTTTTGCGAATTTTTTGGCAAGTATCACGAGCTGTTTTACGATTTTTATCATGCGGGATATGCCGTGTTCTTTTATGAGCAGCGAGGATTCGGGAAGTCTTTGCGCGAAGTTTCGGACAAGGATGCGGTCTACGTTAGAAATTTTGCCGAGTATGTCGAAGACTTGAAATTGTTTACCGATGAAGTTTTCAAAATGACGGAAAAAAAGCTTGATTTGATGTTGTTTGCGCACTCGATGGGCGGCTGCGTCGGTGCACTGTATTTGGAAAAATACCCGGAAACGTTCAAAAAAGCAGTGCTGAGCTCGCCGATGATGAGGATGGCACTTGAGCCGCGGTTAAAAAAGGTCGCCAGGCCGCTCTGCCTGGTGCAAAAAGCTCTTCATCACGCCAAGCGACTGGCAATCGGACAGGAAAGATTCGACGAACGGCCTGATTTCAAGAACAGCTGCGCGTTGTCCGAGGCGCGCTATTCGTATCAGTTCAAGCAGCGCCTGAAAAATGCAGAGTATCAAACGAACGGCGCAACCTATGCATGGGTTTTGGCAGCGCTGAACGCGGAAAAACAGCTCATGCAAAATGCAGGCAGGATCAAATGTCCCGTGCTTCTTTGTTCGTCAGGAAACGATACGATGGTTGACGTTGCGGGACAAACGGAATTTGCCGAGAAAAGCAAGGTCGTCAAGCTCAAGCAGTTTCCTGAAGCAAAGCACGAATTGTTCAACTGTTCGGCTGAAATTCTGGAAGAATACTATGCGACTTTGCTGAAATTTTACGAATAAAACGAAAAACCAGGATGATTTCCAGTTAATTGCAAATCATCCTGGCTTTTATTTAACTTTTGTTTCATGCCTTGATTTTTATCTTGCCCGCAAACGAATAGCCGAAACCGCGGTTGGTTTTAATCCACAAAGGCGTGTTCGGATCGGCTTCGAGCTTGTCTCGCAAGTGGCTGATGTGGATGTCGACGATGCGGCTCGTGCCCAGGATGTCATAGCCCCAAACGCCCTGAAGCAGCTGTTCGCGGCTCAGAACCTGACCGCAGTGCTTGGCCAGGTAGTCCAGCAGTTTGAATTCTTTTGGCGTCAGCTGAAGATCTTTTCCGTCCTTGATGGCGCGAAAAGAATCGAGGCACAGCGTGATGCCGTTTAGTTCAAAGATTCGTTTCTGAAATGCAGAGTCTTCGTCTGCTTCGTCAAATGAATTCCTAGGCTTGTGAAGCAGCATTTTGAGCTGAAGCTGCTGCTTCAGGCGAATCGCGATGTCTGAATAGTCAAACGGCGCGGTTATGTAGTCATTGACCTGGGTTTCAAACAGCTTGACCTCATAATCGATGTCCTTTTCTTTGGCGAGCACGATGATCGGTTCGCGGAAATTTTTGCGCAAGTTTTTCAAATCTTTAAGCGTAGCAGCGGGAATTTCATATTCAAGATCCCAAATGATGCCGATCGGATCGCGTTTCAGCAGATTTTTTTTCAAATCGTTTATCGTAGTCGTATTGCAGACGAACCATCCGTTTTCGTTGCATGCGTCGTTGATTCCCGTGAACAAGGGCAGATTTTCCGTCAGTGCGATTACGTATTCATTCATTCAAAATTCCTCCTTGCCTTTATTCAATATCCCTTATTTAAAGTTATGCCACAAAAAAATGGCGTTGTGTCTGGATTTACAAGACATTTACAATCGCTTTACTTAATCAAAACTTTAATTTTACAACCCAGGCATAACATAGACAATGTACTCGTAAGGGGGAGACCTCAGCGGGTGAGTTTAGCAAATTCAACCACAGAAGGGACACATATTTTATGAAAAAGAAATCACTTTTTTCATCATTGCTTGTTTTAGGTTTGGCCGGAGTCGTTCTTGCGGGCTGCGGCGGGGGATCAAGCGACAGCAAGACATCCTCAAGTAAATCAGAATCGAATGAAAAAGTTACGATTGTCGGATCAACTGCTTTGCAGCCGTTAGTCGAACAGGCTGCTTCCAAATATCAGGATGCAAACAAAGGCGCAACGATCACGGTTCAAGGCGGAGGTTCCGGGACGGGACTCAGTCAGGTTCAAGCAGGTTCCGTAACGATCGGCAACTCAGATATTTTTGCAGAACAACAAAGCGGAATCGATGCTAAGAAGATCGAGGATCACAAGGTGGCCGTTGTCGGCATGACGCCGGTCGTCAACTCTGACGTGACGGTCAAGAACCTTTCAATGAGCCAATTAAAAGACATCTTCACGGGCAAGGTTACGAACTGGAAAGACGTCGGCGGCAAGGACGAAAAGATTACGGTCGTTAACCGTGCGAAGGGTTCCGGCACGCGCGCAACGTTTGAAGGTGCCGTTTTGGGCGGCGAGTCAGCAGTCAAAGCACAGGAACAAGATTCAAACGGAACGGTTCAAAAGATCGTTTCAACGACTCCCGGGGCAATCAGCTACCTTGCATTTTCATACGCAAAGACTGACGGCTTGCATACTTTGAGCCTCGACAACGTTGCTCCGACCGACAAGAACATCATGACGAACAAGTGGAAGATCTGGTCATATGAACATATGTACACGAACGGCAAGGCAAAGGGTCAAGCCAAGAAGTTCATCGACTATATGCTTTCTGACGACGTTCAAGGAAGCCTTGTTAAAAAACTTGGCTACATCAGCATTCATGATATGAAGGTCAAGAAGGACGCAAACGGCAAAGTTAGTGAATAACAGATAGTCAGGTTTAAGGAAAGCAGGTCCTGGTGTGGGCAGGGACTTGCTTTTTTGATTAAAGATGAGAGGTTTTGTTAATGGATGAGATCAAAGACAAGCTGACCAACCCTTCAAAGGAAACGATGCAGGACAAACGCGGTCATTTCTGGTGCTACTTAAGCTTAACGCTGATCATTCTTTTGGTGGCATCGATTCTTTATTTCATAACGTCAAAAGGAATTGCGACGTTTGTGCAGGACAAGGTCAACATAGGAGATTTTTTGACGGGCAAGGATTGGGATCCTGCAGCCGGCGCAAAGAAAGTCGGAGCTTTGCCGATGATTACGACGTCCTTTGCCGTTACGGTGCTGTCCGCGTTGACGGCAACGCCGTTTGCTTTGGCAATCGGCTTGTTCACGACGCAGTATGCCAAAAACGGCGCAAAGTTCCTGCAGCCCGTGATTGAGCTTTTGGTCGGAATTCCGTCCGTTGTTTACGGCTATGTCGGTTTGACGGTCATCGTGCCCTTTATTCGCAAAGTTTTCGGCGGAACCGGTTTTGGGATCCTTTCCGGAACGATCGTATTGTTCGTCATGGTTCTGCCGACGATCACGTCGCTGACGATCGACAGTTTGAAGGCAGTTCCCTTGCACTACCGCCAGGCTTCCCTGGCGCTTGGCGCAACGAGATGGCAGACGATTTACAAAGTTATTTTGCGTGCCAGCGCACCGGGAATTTTTACGGCGGTCATCTTCGGGATGGCCAGAGCGTTCGGTGAAGCATTGGCCGTTCAAATGGTCATCGGCAATGCCTGCCTGATGCCGAAGAGTCTGGTGACTCCGACCGCAACTCTGACAAGTCAATTGACGAGTCAGATGGGGAACACGGTCATGGGGACTTTGTCGAACAACGCATTGTGGTCGCTTGCTTTGATCTTATTGCTCATGTCGCTGTTCTTTAACCTGCTTGTCCGTTTGATTGCCAAGAGAGGAGAGATGAAAAAATGAATCCAAAAACGAGCGATAAAGTCGCAACCGGAGTTATTTGGACGTTCGTCGCAATCGTAGTTTTGATTCTGCTGTTTTTGCTGGGATACATTTTGGGAACCGGGCTGCCGGACGTTTCCTTACATTTTCTGTCCTCTCAGGCAGAAGCCTTCAAGGCCGGGGGCGGCATCAGAGATCAGTTGTTCAACTCGTTGTATCTTTTGATCTTGACCTTGATCATTTCGTTTCCGATCGCGCTCGGATCCGGCATCTACCTGTCGGAATTTTCAAAAGACAACTGGTTTACTCAAGTTCTCAGAACGACGATTGAAATCTTGAGTTCGCTTCCTTCGATCGTTGTCGGCTTGTTCGGCTACCTGTTCTTCGTCATCAAGTTCAAGATGGGCTTTTCGATTCTTGCCGGTGCTTTGGCGTTGACGTTTTTCAACCTGCCGCTTTTGACGAGAAACATCGAAGACTCGTTGCGAGACGTTCCGCAGCTTCAGCGCGAGGCCGGAGCATCCCTTGGCCTTTCCGAATGGAAAACGATCAAGGGCATCGTGTTGCCGGCCGCACTTCCCGGGATTTTGACCGGCGTCATCCTGAGTGCCGGGCGCGTCTTCGGTGAGGCCGCAGCTTTGATCTACACGGCGGGTCAAAGTGCTCCCGCAGTTGATTACGGCAATTGGAACCCGTTTTCTGCAACGAGCTTCTTGAACTGGAACAGACCGGCTGAAACCCTGGCCGTGCATATCTGGAAGGTAAATACAGAGGCGGTCGTGCCGGACGCAAGCATTATTTCGAGCGCATCGTCTGCCGTTTTGATCGTCGTCATCTTATTGTTCAACTTCGGGGCACGCGCCCTAGGACGTTTCCTGTACAAAAAACTGACGGCTGCAAATTAAGGGGGAAAAATGATGCTGAGTTTTGAAAATCCTGCCTTGAAGACGGAAAATCTTCAAGTATATTATGGCGACCATCATGCTTTCTTCGATGGCAACCTTGAATTTGAAAAAAACAAGATTACGGCTTTGATTGGGCCTTCCGGTTGCGGCAAATCCACGTTTTTGCGCAGCTTGAACCGCATGAACGACAAGGTCGCAAACGTTACCGGCAAAATCTGGTACAGGGGAGTCGACATCAATGCCAAAGACATCAACGTGTACGAAGTCAGAAAACACATCGGCATGGTGTTTCAAAGACCGAATCCGTTTGCCAAATCGATTCGGGAAAACATCACGTATGCATTGAAAGCAAACGGCTTGAACGATAAGGAAGAACTCGACAAACGCGTCGAAGAAAGCCTGAAGCAGGCAGCGCTGTGGGATGAAGTCAAAGATGAGCTTGACAAAAGCGCCTTTGCTCTTTCGGGCGGTCAGGCTCAACGCTTGTGCATTGCAAGATGCTGCGCGATGAAACCGGACATCATGCTGCTTGACGAACCGGCCAGCGCGCTTGATCCGATTTCGACTTCAAAGATTGAAGATACGCTGGAACAGTTGCGCGAAAACTATTCGATCATCATCGTGACGCACAATATGCAACAGGCCTCAAGAATCAGTGACTACACTGCATTTTTCCACCTGGGACGCGTGATTGAATACGACAAGACGGAAAACATTTTCCAAACGCCGCACGAAAAGCTGACGGAAGATTATGTTTCCGGCAATTTCGGATAGGGGGACACTATGGCAGAAATTATTTCAACAGAAGACGTGCATCTTTATTACGGCAAAAAAGAAGCCTTGCACGGCATCAGCATGAACTTTCATGAAAATGAGATCACGGCCTTGATCGGACCTTCCGGCTGCGGCAAATCGACGTATCTGCGCTGCATCAACCGCATGAACGATCTGCTCGAGGACGTGACGATTACCGGAAGCTTTACTTTTGAAAATCAAGACATCTATGCGCCAAACGTCGATGTCGTCGATCTGCGCAAAAAGGTCGGCATGGTGTTCCAACAGCCGAATCCGTTTCCCTTTTCGGTCTATGACAACGTGGCATACGGTTTGCGGCTTGGCAAAAAGCAGCCAAAAGACTTCATCGATCAGCGCGTCGAAGAAAGCCTGAAGCAGGCGGCCGTTTGGGATGAAGTCAAAGACGACCTGCACAAGAGCGCATTGGCGTTTTCCGGCGGTCAGCAGCAAAGAATCTGCATCGCGCGCGTGCTTGCGGTTCATCCGAAAGTCATTTTGATGGATGAGCCGACCAGTGCCCTGGATCCGATTTCCAGCTCCAAGATTGAAGATACGCTGCTGAAACTTAAAAATGATTATTCGATCATCATCGTGACGCACAACATGCAGCAGGCTTCGCGAATTTCGGACAGGACGGCTTTGCTTTTGAACGGTGATATGATCGAGTACAATCGCACGGAAGAAATGTTTCTTCGACCAAAGGAAAAAATTACGGATGACTATTTGAACGGTCGTTTCGG
>ENA-ORSJ01001908-ORSJ01001908.1-human-gut-metagenome-genome-assembly--contig:-NODE-1908-length-15338-cov-3.910947_pt1 | contig 15338 bp, 14 predicted proteins | sample MGYA00242191_ERZ509158 | MGnify/ENA primary metagenome ERZ509158 (study PRJEB26280, sample SAMEA2338623) | human gut metagenome | biome: human gut; feature: human-associated habitat; material: faeces...
GGCAAGGTCAAAGGACGGCGCTTTTGTGCCGTCCTTTCACGTTTCCCCACGGACAACGGGAAACCATCAAATCTATTCACACCGCTGATTGTTATAGGAGGTTTTCAGATGACGGAGGCAAGAGTCGGCTATCACAAGGAAGTCAAAACCGCGTCTTTTCAGGGCAAATCCATCACCGTGGAAAACCTGACCCCGATGCTCTCTCCCAAAGCACGGGACAAGCGCAAGCGTGAAATTGAAAGCTGTCTGTATGAGGTCTTTGTGAAGTATGCGCCGGGACGGGCGCAGATGCACTAATGCGGGACATCCTTGAGATGCGGGGCTGCCAGAGGTATAATATAGGTGTAAGGTTTGGTAGCTCCTACACGGAAAGGAGCACCAAATGATTATTCGTGAAGATGCCATTTATGGCAGACAGTCCGTTGACCGCAAGGACAGTATCAGTATTGAAAGCCAGATTGAGTTCTGCAAGTATGAATTGAGAGGAGGCAATTTCCGCAAGTACACCGACAAGGGCTATTCCGGCAAGAATACCGATCGGCCCAAGTTCCAAGAAATGATGGCCGATATTCGCCGGGGCCTGATTAAGCGCGTGGTGGTCTACAAGCTGGATCGTATCAGCCGTTCCATTCTGGACTTCGCAACCATGATGGAAATATTTCAGGAATACAATGTTGAGTTCGTTTCTTCCACGGAGAAGTTTGACACGTCCACCCCGATGGGCCGGGCCATGCTGAATATCTGCATCGTGTTCGCCCAGCTCGAACGTGAAACCATCCAGAAGCGCGTAACCGATGCCTACTATTCCCGCTGCCAGCACGGTTTTCACATGAGCGGCGCGGCACCCTACGGCTTCCAACTGGAGCCGACCACTATTGAGGGCATCCGCACAAAAATGATGAAGCCTGACCCGGAAACGGCAGATATTGCAAAGCTGATGTTTGAAATGTACTCTCAGCCCGCAACCTCTTTCGGGGACATCGCCCGTTACTTTGCCGACGAGGGCATCCTGATCTACGGCAAGGAAATGACACGGGGCTTTATCTCCCAGCTTTTGAGAAATCCCATTTACGCGCAGGCCGACCTCGATATGTACGAGTTCTTCAAAAGCCAGGGTACGGTGGTAGTCAATGAAGCGACAGATTTTGCCGGGACAAACGGCTGCTATCTCTATCAGGGCCGGGATGTGCAGGAAAGAAAAAACAAGCACCTGAAAGATCAGATACTTGTTCTTGCTCCCAGCGAGGGGCTGGTATCGTCTGATACATGGCTGCGCTGCCGGAAGAAGCTCATGGCGAACAAGACGTTCCAAGGCGGGCGAAAGGCAAAGAACACATGGCTTGCCGGAAAGGTCAAGTGTGGCCGCTGCGGATACGCGCTTATGAGCGTCGGCAATCCGACAGGCGTTCAGTATCTCCGCTGCTCCAAGCGGGCCGACAGCAAAAGCTGTGACGGCTGCGGGACGCTCCGTACACGGGAATTTGAAAGGTTCCTGTACGGCGAGATGGTCAAGAAGCTGTCCGAGTTCCAGACGCTGACGGCAAAGCGGGAAACGGTCAATCCCAAATTGACCGCGCTGAACATGGAGCTTGCCCGCGTGGAGGACGAGATTGAAAAGCTGCTGAATACTCTGACCGGGGCTAATGCGGTGCTGCTGTCCTACGCCAACAGCAAAATCGAGGAGCTGGACACACGCCGCCAAGCCCTGACAAAAGAGATTGCGGCGCTGTCGGCGGAAACCATGTCCCCGGAGCAGATTGAGCGGTTGTCGGTCTACCTCAACCAATGGGAAGAAATTGACTTCGAGGACAGGCGGCAGGTTGCCGACGGCCTGATCTCACAGATCCGCGCAACCGACGAACACGTTTCGATTGAGTGGAAAATTTGACTTTTACTTATCCATCGCACACGACAAAGGGCTGTGTGCCCTTGTCAAGCGATGTAACCATGAACAAAGATATGTGCGCAGTCTGTGACGATGGGATTTTGAATATTCGTGTCGGCGCAATCATCATGAAGGATGGAAAGATTTTGATGGTTGGCAATGCCAGAGACTATCTCTACTCCGTTGGCGGCAGGGTAAAATTCGGTGAAACAGCAGAAGAGGCTGTCGTCCGTGAAGTGTTGGAGGAAACAGGCGTTCAGATGGAAATTGATCGTCTTGGCTTTGTGCACGAAAACTATTTCTATGGCGATGCGCCTTCCAATCGGAACAAGCTGATTTACGAAATTTCTTTTTTCTTCTATATGAAAGTGCCTGATGCCTTTGCGCCGGTCAGCGAGAGTTTCATGGAAGGCAGCAGCAAAGAACACTTGGTGTGGGTTTCGCTGGACGAGGATATTCCGATGTATCCCCAATTTTTCAAAACAGAATTGAAAAATCCAACGAATATGATAAAGCATTTCACTACGGACGAGAGATCGCCGTCCGCTCCTCGAAGCGCCGGGAGGCAGCGTCCCAGTCGATAATGGCCAGCGCCGCCTCCATATAGTCGTCCCGCCGGTTTTCGTAGTCCGGCAAAAACGCATGCTCCCACAGGTCCATGTTGACCAGGGGCCACAGGGGCAGGGGCGTGTCCTGATTGGCGGTGCAGACGATCTGCAGGCCCCCGGAGCAGCACACCAGCCACACCCAGCCGCTGCCGAAGATGCTGGCAGCGGCGTTTTTCATGCTGCGGTGCAGCCCCTCCATGGAGCCGAAGCTGTGCTCAATCTCCGCCAGCAGCGCCGGGGAGGGCTTGGTGGTCCGGGCCGGAGCCAGAGAGGAAAAATACAGCGTGTGGTTGTAGGTCCCCCCGCCATAGCGGCGCACCGCCTGGCCCAGCGCCCGGGGCAGCTGGCACCAGTGGAGCAGCAGACGCTCCAGAGGCCAGTCCTGGTACTGGGGCCACGGGGCCAGCGCGCCATTGAGCCGGTCTGCATAGGCGGCGAAAAACGCGTCATGATGCAGCCGCACAGAGGACCGGCCCAGGTTGGGCTCCAGGGCGGCAGGCGGATACGGAAGCGGCGGCAGAATAAAGGGATAGGTCATAGCATGCAGTTCCTTTCCAAAAATCTTCTCTTTCATCGTATGCCGCCGTTGACAAACCATGCCTTTTGGTGCAAACTGTAGTTGCCGCTCTGCGGCAGAGGAGGAACACATATGCGAAGAACAGACAGAGAGCGCGGCCAGGATTTCGCCTGGGACGTGCTGAAAAAAGCCCCCTACGCCACGCTGTCCATGACGGACCGTCAGGGTCGGCCCTATGCCGTGCCGGTGAACCAGGCGGTGGATGAGGAATACCATGTGGTGTATTTTCACTGCGCCGGCGCCGGAGAGAAGTGGGAGCTGCTGAAGGACGGTGCTCCCGTGTGCCTGACGGCGGTATCCCACGCCATGTCAGTGCCCAATGCCTTCACCATGGCCTATGCCAGCGCAGTGCTGCGGGGCCAGGCAGAGGTAGTGACGGATCAAGGCGAGTGGACACGGGCCATGCTCCAGCTGTGCTCCGCCTTCGATCCCAAGGGCATGGGCCGCTTTATGGAATGCGTGGAGAAGAACGGTCCGGCGACCCGGGTTATCCGGATCACCCCTCAGGAGCTTACCGGCAAGGAGAACACCGCCGTGGAGAAGCATCACCACCACCATCACGATTGAGGAAACGCCATGGCATGCTATATTTTCGGCGCAGGCAGCTTTTACGGTCTGACCGCCCGGCCCCGGGCCGGGGATTTTACCATTGCCGCCGACGGCGGCTGGCTGGCCTGCCGCAAGACCGAGGTCATTCCGGACCTGCTGCTGGGAGATTTTGACTCTCTGAGTGCGCAGCCGGATTTTCCCAATATCCTCCGGGTACCGGTGGAAAAGGACGACACAGACACCATGCTGGCCGTCAAGACCGGGCTGGAACGGGGTGAAACGGAATTCCACATCTACGGCGGCATGGGCGGCCGCCGGACGGACCATACCGTTGCCAATTTCCAGGCGCTATTGTATCTGGCCCGCCGGGGTGCACGGGGCTGGCTGTATGGCCAGGGTGAACGATACACCGCCATTTCCGGCGATTCCATCACATTTCCGGCCCGGGACCGGGGCATACTATCCGTGTTCTGTCTGGGGGCAGATGCCCAGGACGTCAGCATCCTGGGCGGGCAATATCCCCTGCACCACGCTGTGCTGACGGCGGATTTTCCCCTGGGCGTCAGCAACCACTTTGCGGGACAGCCCATCACGGTGTCTGTTCGGGACGGCAGCCTGCTCATAGGCATCGTGGACGAATGACAATATATCGCCAAAAGCAAAGGCGAAAGAACATGATGAAGCAAACCGCCAACCGCCTGCTGGCCCTGCTGCTGGCAATGATGATGGCAATGATGATGGTCCTGTCCCTGGCAGCCTGCGGCAAGGCGGACCAGACCGGTATTACCGATGGCTCGGTATATGCCTTCCGGGTGGAAAAATAACCCCATGGGGCCTCCGAGGATCGGAGGCCCTCTTTTTCTGTGTTGCCAAGGCGGGCCCAACGTGGTACAATGATAGAAAACGGAAAGGGGGCTGCTGCTATGCTGCTGGCCATTGATATCGGCAATTCCAATATCTCTGTGGGACTGTTCGACGAAAAGCGGGATCTGAAATTCCTGTCCTCCATCGACACCGACAGCCGCAAAACGGCGGACCAGATCAGCATCGATCTGATGAACATCTTTTCCCTGTATCGCTACGACCTGCGGGACGTCAACGGGGCCATCTTTTCCAGCGTGGTGCCGCCCATCAACTTCATGATGGCCAAGGCTCTGACCCGGCTTCTGGGTAAGCCCCCGATGATCGTGGGACCCGGCGTGAAAACCGGGCTCAACATCCGCATGGAGATCCACAATCAGCTGGGCGCCGACCTGGTGGCAGGCGCGGTGGCGGCTCTGGACAAATATCCCACACCCATCATTATGATCGACATGGGCACCGCCACCACCATTTCCTATATCTCCAGCAAGCGCAGCTATGAGGGCGGCCTGATGTTTCCCGGCGTGCGGCTGAGTCTGGACGCCCTGTCGGATCACACAGCCCAGCTGCCGGATATCTCTCTCCAGCATCCCAAAAGCCTCATCGGCAAAAACACCGAGGACTGCATGCGCTCCGGCATCGTCTACGGCACCGCCGGCATGCTGGACGGTGTCATTGACCGCATCCGCGAGCTTCTGCCCCAGGGAGAGACTCCTACCATCGTGGCCACCGGCAACAACGCCCCCGTCATCGTCCGTTACTGCCGCAATAAGGTCCTGTATGACAAATATCTGCTGATGGAGGGCCTGTGGGACATCTATCAGAAAAATCATTAAAACACCGGAGGCAGTTTTATTTCCAACTGCCTCCGGTGCTTTTTAACTTTTACGTTTCATTTTCACGGGGGAACGCCGGGTGCGCACCGCTCAGAATCTGTCGGGTCATTTCACGGGTGCGTGCCGCATACGCCGGATAGCTTTTCTCAAGGCGCTCCATGTGTACGGCCACCTTTTCCGCATCCCCCATCGCCGCATACAGAATAGCGGCCGCTGCATCTGCCCCAGGCTGCAAGGTGTACCGTCTCCCAGCTCTGCCATAAGGCAAACGCAGCACCTTCAAAATCCGTAGACATACCCATACACCATCCCTTTTTTGCGCTGCCAAAAGCTTCTATGCTCTGTGACACATGGGGATACTTGATTTATGCCATTTATCAGCGCTGATACTCAAATTCCAGGTTGTACATGGACACAATGTCGCCGTCCTGGATGCCCATGCGCTCCAGCTGGTCAAACAGGCCGGACTGGCGCAGCATTTTGTCGAAATACATGCGGCTCTCGTAGTCGGAGAAGTTGATGTTGGCCATAAGGCGCTGAAGCCACGGGCCCTCCACCAGCCAGGTGTTGTCCTCCTGCTGGATGCTGAGAGGCTCGGAGGTGTCGATCTGAGGCGGCCGGGGCACATACTCCGGCTCGTACACCGCCACCGGCGGCAGCTCCGCCAGACGGGCGGCGATCGCCTGCACCAGCTCACGGGTACCCTGGTGGGTGGCGGCGGACATAGCCATGAACGCATAGCCCGCCTCCTCCACATGGGCCCGGAAAGCGTCCAGCTGGGCAGGGTCTGCCAGCAGGTCCGTCTTGTTGGCCACCACGATCTGAGGCCGTGTGGCCAGCTCGGGGCTGTACTGCCGCAGCTCCTCATTGATGGCATCGAAGTCGGCGATGGGGTCCCGGCCTTCGCTGCCGGACACATCCACCAAATGCACCAGCAGACGGCAGCGGTCGATATGCCGCAGGAAATCGTGGCCCAGGCCTGCGCCCTCGCTGGCGCCCTCAATGATGCCGGGGATATCCGCCATGACAAAGGACACGCCCTCGTCCACATACACCACGCCCAGGTTGGGATACAGGGTGGTAAAGTGGTAGTTGGCGATTTTGGGATGGGCCTTGGATACCACACTCAGAAGGGTGCTCTTTCCCACGTTGGGGAAGCCCACCAGGCCCACGTCCGCCAGCAGCTTCAGCTCCAGCACCACGTCGTGGCTCTCGCCGGGAAGGCCTGCCTTGGCAAAGCGGGGTACCTGGCGGGTAGGGGTGGCGAAGTGCTGGTTGCCCCAGCCGCCCCGACCGCCCTTGCACAGGACAAAGGGCTCGCTGTCGGACATGTCCTTGATGATCTCGCCGGTCTCTGCGTCCCGGATCAGGGTGCCCCGGGGAACACGGATGGTCAGGCTCTGGCCATCCTTGCCGCTTTTGCGGCCTCCCTGGCCGTCCACGCCGTTGCCGGCCACATATTTGCGCTTATAGCGGAAGTCCATCAGCGTGGACATGTTGTCGTCCACCCGGACGATGATGCTGCCGCCGTCGCCGCCGTCGCCGCCGTCAGGACCGCCCGCGGCAATATACTTTTCCCGGTGGAAGGCCACTGCACCATTGCCGCCGTTACCGGCCCGGACGGTAATACGGGCCTTATCAATAAATCCGTTTGCCATATCGTTACCTCATTTGCAAAAATACGCTTTATTTTATCCATTTTACAGGAAAACAGCCGCCGCGTCAAGATAAAGCTCATACCGTGCTCCTGTACCAGCGCAAGGTGAATAATGCGCCGCCGGGACAGGCATTATCGGCGCGGATGGTGCCGTTCTGGGCCGAAAGCACCATCCGGGCCAGGGCCAGGCCAATGCCCACGCTGGCCGGAACTGCATCCTTCCCCCGATAGAATCGCTCAAACAGCCGGGGCAGATCCTCTGCCCGGAAGCCCGGCCCGTCATCCCGAACGGTGATCTCCGTAAACAGCGCTGTCTCCCGGGCGGATACCCGGATGTAGGATGCCGCGTGCTCCATACAGTTTTTCAGCACGTTTCCCAGGGCCTCGGCGCTCCAGGCGGCGTCACCGGTGAAGCACTCCTCTCCTGCCGCCGTTTCCAGGGTAATGCCCCGCAGCTCCATAGGAACCGCCAGAGGCTGGACCGCCCGCTGGATGATGTCCGCCGCCCGGCAGGACTCCTCCCGGAACGACACTGCTCCCGCATCAATACGGGACATTTTCAAAAGCGTCTCCACCAGCCACTCCATGCGGGTCACCAGCCGCCGCAGCTCCTGCAGAAGTGCCCGGCGCTCCTGTTCCGGCAGCCCCTCCCGTCCCAGCATGGACAGCGTCAGGTTGATGGCTGTCAAAGGCGTCCGCAGCTGGTGGGAGATGTCCGCCATGGCATCCGCCAGCTGCATGCGTTCCCGATGCTGACTGTCCGCCGCCTGCCGCAGCCGGACAGTCATTTTCCGGATCTCGCTGGACAGGATGGCAAGCTCTCCCTCGTCGCAGGCGGCGATGGTCTGGCTGTCCAACCCATGGAGTACCCGGTCGATGTCCTGACTCATGTCCGCCAGCGCCCGGTACCGCCGCCGGGCGGATACCAGATACACCGCCGCAGACGCCGCCCCGGACACCAGCAGCAGCCCGGCGCAGCAAGGGCCCGCCATAGCCCAGCCCACGGCGCAAAGAGCCGCCGTGATCCCCGTCAGGAGCAGCAGCTCCCGCCGTACCTCCCGATTCCGCAGCAGTCTCATAGCTCCACCCGATATCCCAGACCCCGGACGGTGCGGATGATCTGCGGCGCGGCGGGGTCCGTCTCGATCTTCTCCCGCAGACGCTTGATATATACCGTCAGGGTGTTGTCATTGACAAAATCCCCGGCCACGTCCCAGATCTCCTCCAGCAGGCGGCTGCGGGACAGGACCTTTCCCCGGTTGTTGACGAATACCAGCAGCAGCCGGTATTCCAGGGCCGTCAGATATACGTCCGCCCCGTTTTTCGTCACCTGACCCCGCTCGATGTCCGCCTGGACATCGCCCAGGGTCACCACTGCCTTGTCCCTGCCGCACCGGCGCAGGACGCTGCGGATCCGGGACACCAGCTCCCGGGGCCGGAAGGGCTTGGCCACATAGTCGTCGGCCCCCATGTCAAAGCCGGATACTACGGTGCTCTCGTCGCTGGAGGCCGTCAGAAAGATCACCGGCAGCTGCCGGGCCCGGGCGGCGGCGCACACGCCGAAGCCGGAGCCGTCCGCCAGCTGCAAGTCCACCAGAGCCAGGTCAAACCGCTCCCGTTCCAGGGCCTCCCGGGCGGAGCGCTCCCCTGCCGCCGCCGTCACAGTGAAGCCCTCCTCCCGCAAAAAATCCGTCAGCAGACGGACAATGGCGTCGTCATCCTCCGCCAGCAGTATTCTGTGCATCTGTGCTCCCTCCTTATTGGGTCCAGTATACCAGACCGCTTCGCTTCCGTCTGTGACAATAATGTCACCGGCCTGCGCCGCCCTCCGCCAGCAGACCCCGGCACAGCCGAACTTCCGCCGGCGAAAGTGTATCCGGCTTTTTGATTCAAGTATACCGCAGCCCCAACGGATTTGCAACGGGCGCCGTCCTTTTTTGACAAGCTGAAATGACAGGGGCGATTCACGCCCCTGTCATTTCTTCAGCCCGCTGCCTCCAGCATGTGCTCCAGAAGAATGCCATAGCCCTGAGTGGGGTCGTTCACCAGAACATGCGTTACAGCGCCTACAAATTTACCGTTCTGGATAATGGGACTGCCGCTCATGCCCTGGACAATGCCCCCGGTGGCCTCCAGCAGCCGGGGGTCCGTGACCTTCAGCAGCAGGTCCCGGCCGTCCCGGTTTGCGGGGCACAGCCGCACGATTTCCACGGTGTATTCCTGGGTATCATCTCCGGAGATGGTGGACAAAATAACAGCGGGGCCGGTGGTCACCTCGCTGCGCCGGGCCACCGGCAGTGCCGCGCCGGATACAAAGCTGCCTTCTGCCACAGTGCCGAAAATGCCGCCGCTGGTATTGGCGGACACGGTGCCCACATCGTGCTGCACGGTGAAGTCGCCCTTCAGCTGTCCCGGGTCGCCCTTCTGTCCCTTTTTCACGGCCTTCACGGTAGTCTCCATAATGGAACCGCTGGACAGCGGCATCAGCTGGGCCGTGTCCGTATCGGTGATGCCGTGGCCCAGAGCGCCATAGGCGCCGGTGTCCGGGTCATAGAAGGTCAGCGTCCCCACGCCCGCCATAGAGTCCCGTGTCCAGGCGCCCAGACGCCAGGAGCCATCCTCCGCCTGCACCGGCACGGCGGTGACGGTAAGGCTTTTGCCGTCCCGGCGCAGGCCCACGGCTGCAGGCGTTCCGCCGGCGGCCTGCAGCAGAGCCTGCAGCTCCTCGGCGGACGTGATCCTTTTGCCGTTGCAGCTGACGATCAGGTCCCCCTCCTGTATGCCGCAGTCCCGGGCCGGGCACGGACCGTCGCTGGAGGTAGACACCACCAGCACGCCATCGGCAAACAGCTTGATGCCCACCGCCTTCCCCACAGGGATCAAGGTGCGCTGGTCGGCCCATACCGTCTGGCAGCACAGGGCCCCGGTGAGCAGCACGGCCAGCAGCCATGCGGCCGGCCTGCGTATGCGTCGCTTTTTTTGCGTTTCATACATGCGATCACCCCTGTTTTTGAATTTTGTCGCCGGCGACAGAGTTACTTTGCGCGAATCGCCCGGCTTTCATGTCCGCTAAATATAGGATGCATTTCCGCCGCAGGCAAAAAAAGCGCCGCAGACAGCAGTCTGCGGCGCAAAGCCGGAAAAAATTTCAAATTTTATCGGATCTCATAGCGCTTGGGGTCCCTGGGCAGACACAGCTCCGGCACCAGACCCACTACGAACATGCCGCCGAAAATAGCGGAGATGAAGCCATCATAGCGTCACCTGGCATCCGGGGCCGAAGAAATACAGCACCCGCTCCGCCACCGGTGTTTCCAGCACCCGGCTCAGGGCCTGACTGTAGGCCGTCAGCTGGGGGCGATACAGCTCCGCCCGCTGGGCAGCCTCCTGGGGCAGGATGCGGTCCGTTTTGAAGTCCACAATGACCAAGCCCTGCTCCGTCCGGAAGGCGCAGTCCACCACGCCCTGGAGCATCAGCTCATCCTCCGGCTCCGCCTCCGGATCATACAGCGACGCTGGCAGCAGCAGGGAGAACCGGTACTCCCGGTACACCTCCCCCGCCCGGCGGATGCGCTCCGCCAGGGGCGAGGCCAGGAACCGGCGCACCTGCTCCAGCTCCAGGGACGCCGCCTGCTCCGGCGTCAGCAGATGCCGGGCCAGCAGGGCCTGCACCTGCTGCTCCGGCTCCGGGCCGCTCAGGTCCAGATACTGCATCAGCAGATGCATGGCCGTACCCCGCTGGGCTGCGGACAAAGGCCGCTCCCCTATCAGAAAGCGCGGCGTTTCCACCTGCACCTGACGCACCCGGCGGACGGTACCCTGGGCGATCTCCTCATCCAGCTCCCGGCCCTTCAGCTGGGTGGCCGTGACCTTGGTGGGAATGCGGCAGGCTGCCGGGTGTGGATAGTCCAGCTCCCGGACCTCCACAGGGCCGCTTTCGCGCGCCTCCTCCGGCGTGCTGTCCCGCTCCCGGAGAGCCGGCGCCACGGGATTTTCCCACACCTGCACCTGCCATCCGCCTCCGGCGCCTGTCAGGGTCTGGGGCTCCGTCTCCGCCCAGCGGCGGATGGGCTCCCCCTCCGGGGCGCACAGCAGCGGCAGCAGCAGCCAGTCCCCGGGGCATTTTGCCCCGGCCACCGCCTCCGGCGGCGCGGGCATCTCCGCCAGCACTGCCAGGTCCGCCGCCCGTTTCCGGGCGTGGGACATGCAGTCCACGCAGATGAGCTTCTCCTTGGCCCGGGTCAGGGCCACGTACAGAATGCGCATTTCCTCGGCCTTGCTCTCCCGGGTCAGGGCCGCCGCCACGGCGGATTTGGTAACGGTATCGTACCGGATCCGCCGCTGCCGGTCCACCCGCTCGGTGCCCAGCCCCAGCTGGGGATGCACCAGCACCGGCCGGTGGAAGTCGTCGGCGTTGAAGCGCTTGTGCAGATCCGCCAGGATCACCACCGGGAACTCCAGTCCCTTGGACCGATGGACGCTCATGATCTGCACGCCGCTGCCGGTGGCCTGGGTGGAGATAGGCGGCTGACGTCCTTCCTCCAGCAGGTCGTGGAGCTGGGTCACGAAGTCAAACAGGCCGCCGCGCCCGGCCGCCGCCTGCTGCCCGGCGTAGGTATACAGGGCGATGAGGTTTTCCTTCCGGGCCGCGCCGCCCTCCATGGCCCCGAACACCGCCATGGCGTGGCACTGGGTATAGAGCTTCCACAGCAGCCGGTCCGCCGTCATGTCCCGGGCGGCCAGCCGCAGACCGTCCAGCGTCTGCCGGAAGGCCGCCGTGTCCTCATGCTCGTCCAGGCACAGGGCGTCATAGTAGTCTCCCTCCGGCAGCAGCGCCCGGATCTGGGCCAGGCGGTCCGGGGAAAAGCCGAACAGCGGCGACCGCAGCACGGCGATCAGCGGCACATCCTGCCGCGGATTGTCGATGATCTGCAAAAATGACACCATCACCGCCGCCTCCAGGGTGCTGAAAAACGCCTCGCTCTCCCCGCTGGTGCAGGGAATGTTCTCCCGCCGCAGGGCCGCCGTATAGGCCGCCAGACGCGCCCGGGGGGACCGCATGAGAATGACGATATCCTCCGGCTCCACAGGCCGGGGCTGTCCGTCCTCTCCCTGCACCGGAAAGCCCTGATCCAGCAGCCGTCGGATGCGCCGGGCCACAAACCGGGCCTCCACCTCCGTGCGGTCGAAGGTTTCCTCCTCCGTATTCTCCACGCTGATCAGGTGCAGCTCCGGCTCCATGCCCGGCCGGGGCGGGTACGCCGCCTCCGCGCCGAAATACAGCTGCTCGTCGTCGCCGTAGTCCATCTCCCCCATTTCCCGGGACATAATGGCCCGGAACACAAAGTTGGTGCCGTCCAGCACCTCCCGCCGGGAGCGGAAATTCCGGCTCAGCAGCACCTTTCGCGGCTGGCCCTCCTCCGCCTCCGCCGCCGGGCGGTAGGACAGGTATTTCTCCAGGAAAATGGTGGGGTCCGCCAGCCGGAACCGGTAAATGCTCTGCTTCACATCGCCCACGGCGAACAGCCGTCGCTCCTCCCCGGACAGGGCCCGGAAAATGCAGTTCTGCACCTGGTTGCTGTCCTGGTATTCGTCCACCATCACCTCCCGGTAGCGGGAGGAGACCTGCTTTGCCAGCTCCGTGGGCCGTCCCTGGCCGTCGGTCAGCAGGTCGATGGCATAGTGCTCCTGGTCGGAAAAGTCCATCACGTTGCGCCGGACCTTCTCCGCCTGATAGTGCAGGGTAAACTGTGCCGTCAGGCGCAGCAGGGCCAGCATGGCCGGGGCCATCTGCCGCAGATCCTCCAGCAGCTCCGCCTCCGGCACAGAAAAGATGGCCTGAATGTCCTTCAGCGCCTTTTTGGCCTGCTCCAGCACCGCCTTGGCCCGCTCCCGGCAGGCGGCGTTCTCCTCCCCCTTGGCCACGCCCATCCGCCGGAAGGACGGCACGCCCTGGGCAAGACTGTCCCAGCCGCCGGCGGCCTTGTCCCGCAGGGCCTCCAGGCCCTGGGCCACCTCCAGAAACCGGTCGCCGTAGGCCTTGTACACGGCGGGATAGTCCGCCATATCCTCCACGGCCCGGGTCAGCCGCCGGGCCCCGAAGTCCGCCCGGCGCAGGGCGTCCTCCATGAGATACCGGCCGCAGCCGGTGTCCGCCAGCTCCTGGGGGGTGACCTCCCAGCCCTGCCGCAGCTGCTCCAGCCACCGCAGGGGGTGCGGGTGGCTCTGGGTCTTTTCGTGGAGGTCCAGCACCAGGGCCTCCAGCGCCCGGTCATCCCGTCCGGCTCCCAGGGTCTCCGCCAGCTGGCGGGCGTTGCCGTCCTCCTCGATGTGGGCGTAAAAATCCTCCAATACCCGATCCAGCACCCGCCGCCGCAGGAGCATGGCCTCCTGTTCGTCCAGCACCCGGAAATCCGGGGTCAGGCTGTGCTCCTCCACCGGGGGCAGCAGATGCACGTTCTCCCGCAGAAGTCCGGCGCAGAAGGCGTCCACGGTTTTGATGTCCGCCTGATACACCCGCAGCATCTGCCGCCGCAGGTGGCCGTCCCCGGGCCGGTCCGCCACCCGGCGGGTCAGCTCCTGGGCGATCTTGCCCCGCAGCTCCGCCGCTGCGGCCTTGGTATAGGTGATGATCAGGAAGTCGTCCACCTGACAGCCCTCCTGCTCCATATAGGAAAACAAGCGCTCCACCAGAACCTTCGTCTTGCCGGAGCCTGCGGCGGCGGACACCAGAAGGCTTCCGCCCCGGTCATATACGGCTGTTTCCTGCTGCGGCGTCAGCGGCATGTGCTCCCCTCCTTCCCATTTTCCGCGTCCACGAATTGCCAGAATTCCTCCGGCTTTACAGTTCTGATATAGCGCACCCGATCGCCGCCCCGGCCCTCCTGGAAGGCACAGGCCGCAGCAAAATCGCAGCGGTCGCAGGCCCGCTCCTGGGGTCCCCGTGCCACCGGGTCGGCGTCAATATTGCCGGAGCCGATCTCTCTGGCGATCTGGTGCAGCAGGTCCTCCACATACCGGCCCAGCTTCCCCAGCTGCTCCGCCGATGCGATGCCGTCGGAAATGGAGCCGTCCTTCTTCACCCGAATGGGCAGATAATGGGGTGCTTCCAGAGCGCTGTGCTCCATAGCCCGCAGCACCTCCGGGTCCGCCAGCACCATGCCGCTGCGGCGCAGCTCCTCCTGCAGGGCAGCCTGGAGCTTTTCCGGCTGGATGCCCCGGTCCTTTTTCAGGATCACCTCCCGGGCCGGGTGATACAGTACCCCCGCCGGCACAATGGGATAGCCGAAATAGCTGCGGCCCTCCTTCTCCAGAGTGAACAGGTACAGGAGCATCTGAATGCCCAGGCCGTACCGCAGGTCCGACAGGTCAAAGGCTTTTTTCCCGGTTTTGTAGTCCACCACCCGCAGATACAGCTTTCCGTCGTGGAGCCAGCCGTCCACCCGGTCCACCTTGCCGCTGACGGACAGGGTCTCATCTCCCTCGGTGACGGTAACGGCGGGCAGCTGCCCGTCCCGGCCACCGAAGCCCAGCTCGAAGGCCACCGGTGAAAAATCCGATTGGGCCAGCTCCCCGGCCATGTCCTCCACGATGGCGCAGGCCGCCGTCCGCAGCCGGGAAAACAGATACCGGAACCGGGCGCTTTTCTCCCGATAGCCGTCGATCTCCTCCCGGGCGTATTTGTCTATGTATTCCCGGACCAGGCGGCGCAGCTCCTCCTGCTCCACCTGGCTCCAGCCGCCCCGGTTCTTTACCTCCCGGGCCACATTTTCCAATAAATAGTGGATGAACGTGCCGATCTCCGGGGCTTCGAAGCCCGCCGGTCGGCGCTCCCTGGCCCGCAGGCCATACTGCATGAAGTACCCGAAGTGGCACCGCTTCACCTGGTCCATCCGGGAGGCCGACATGTGCAGGGACCGCCCATACAGGGCCTGCACCGCCTCCGGCGACAGCCGCCCCCGGCCCAGGGCGCGGCCCCGGTCCATGGCATCCAGCACCCGGTCATAGCCGCCCCGCTGCCGGAAATACCGCTCCAGTGCCCTGTCGCTGCCGGCCAGCTCCAGCGCCAGCTCCGACGGCTCCAGCTCCTGGGACCGCAGCAGCTCCCGGCAGTCCAGCCGGTGGAACCGCTCCGTAAAGCGCCGCTGGTACTCCTTCACCCGGGCGGTAACGGCGGCCCGGTCTGTGGGATCGGGGCAGGCGGTTCCCAGCAGCATCACCGGTGCGGACACTGCGCCGCAGATACTGCCGCAGCGGACGCCTCCGCCCATGCCGGCCCCCAGGGCTATGGCCTGGTCCACCGTCAGGCCCGCCCGGTCCCGGAAGGCGGCCAGCAGGCACTGGCTGCAATTGAGCCCCTGCCGCC
>ENA-ORSJ01001912-ORSJ01001912.1-human-gut-metagenome-genome-assembly--contig:-NODE-1912-length-15295-cov-2.499803_pt1 | contig 15295 bp, 12 predicted proteins | sample MGYA00242191_ERZ509158 | MGnify/ENA primary metagenome ERZ509158 (study PRJEB26280, sample SAMEA2338623) | human gut metagenome | biome: human gut; feature: human-associated habitat; material: faeces...
TACTGGAAACAGGCGCCAATGACGTATATGTAGTGGCTCTGCCAAATGGCAAGGAGCTTCTTTTGCCTGCGATCAAAGACTGTATTTTAAATGTGGATATAGAAGCTGGTGAAATGACCGTACATATACTGGATGGTCTGATGGATCTGTAGCAGAAAGATCTGTAATGGAAAGATCCAGGGAAAATATTCCACAGAAAGGATGGAAATCATGCCTACCATCTCTGTTTTAGATGAGACTACGATCAACAAGATCGCTGCCGGGGAAGTGATCGAACGCCCGGCTTCTGTTGTAAAAGAGCTTCTGGAAAATGCCATTGATGCCCAGGCAACAGCTGTAACCGTGGAGATCCGTGACGGCGGGTGCAGCCTGATCCGTATTACAGACAATGGCTGTGGTATTCCAAAAGATCAGGTTGCCACTGCGTTTTTAAGGCATGCAACCAGCAAGATCCATACAGTAGATGACCTGATGACCATTGGATCTTTAGGCTTTCGCGGAGAGGCTCTTGCAAGTATTGCAGCTGTATCTCAGGTGGAACTGATCTCAAAAACAACCCAGACCCTTACAGGTACCAGATATCAGATCGAAGGTGGAAGAGAAAAGAGCCTGGAAGAGATCGGAGCTCCGGAAGGAACGACCATCATTGCAAGAAATCTGTTTTTTAATACACCAGCCAGAAAGAAGTTTTTAAAGACACCTGTTACAGAAGGAACTCATGTGGCATCGGTTGTGGAAAAGATTGCCTTATCTCATCCGGATATCTCCATCCGTTTTATCCAGAACAACCAGAACAAGCTGTATACGTCCGGAAATAATAACCTGAAAGATCTGATCTATACAGTATTTGGCCGTGAGATCACAGCCAATCTGTTAGAGGTTTCCGCCAGCTGCCCGGGTGTTACGATCACCGGATATATTGGAAAGCCGGTAATTGCCCGTTCTAACCGGAATTATGAAAATTATTTTGTCAATGGCCGGTATGTGCGCAGCAATATCCTTTCAAAAGCCATTGAAGAGGCCTACAAGCCATTTATGATGCAGCACAAATATCCTTTTACCATGCTGCATTTCCAGATCGATCCCCAGACACTGGATGTAAATGTACATCCTACGAAAATGGAACTTCGTTTCAGCGATGGGGAGTTTATTTACAACCAGGCTATGAATGCAGTGGCGAATGCCTTAGCTCATAAGGAACTGATCCCGGATGTGAACTTAAACGAAAAAGAAGAGCGGGATGTTAAGCGCTTTGAGGAGAAAAAAGCTCCAAGGCCGGAACCTTTTGAGACAAAGAGGAAGGATGTTTTGGAGCATCAGGGAGAGCGCCCTGGTGAAAAAAGTGCGGCAGCTTTAAATACTGTCAGCTACCGCCAGATCGCACCGCCTAAACCGTCTTTGGTAAAAGAACCGGATATTTCGGATATGATGCCAGACTGGTTAAAGGAGAGGAAAAAAGCAGAAGAAGAGAACCGGAAGGCTTTTTTGCAGCCTGCAAACGGCAGCAAGATCCCGGTTTCTGCATCTGAAACAGAGAAAGAAAAAGATAGCAATACTGTCCCTGACAGTTCAAAACCGGTTTCTGATACCAGACCAGTTACAGCTCCCAAGCAGCTGGACTTTTTCGGAGAAAAACTCTTGGATCCGGCGTCCCGTCTGAAACACAAGCTGATCGGTCAATTATTTGACACTTACTGGCTGATCGAATACAACGATCATTTATATATCATCGACCAGCATGCGGCCCATGAAAAAGTTCTCTATGAAAAGACAGTAAAAAGCTTAAAAGACAGGGACTACAGCTCCCAGATGGTGGAGCCGCCGATCATCCTGACTTTAAATCCAAATGAGGAACTTCTTTTAAATAAGTATATGGAATATTTTACAAGGATCGGTTTTGAAATCGAGCCATTTGGCGGTCGTGAATTTGCAGTCCGTGCAGTACCTGCCAACCTGTTTTCCATTGCAAAGAAAGAACTTCTTCTGGAAATGATCGATGGTCTTTCCGATGAGATCGCAGCTCACAACCCGGACAGTATTTATGAAAAGATTGCTTCCATGTCCTGCAAAGCAGCTGTAAAAGGCGGCAACCACTTATCCGCCATGGAAGCAAATGAACTGATCGATCAGCTGTTAAAGCTGGACAATCCCTATGCCTGCCCTCATGGACGCCCCACCATCATCTCCATGAGCCGTTACGAACTGGAAAAGAAATTTAAGCGCATTGTATAAAGGAGAGACCATGACATCAGTAAAACAGCCTCTTATCATCCTTACAGGACCTACGGCTGTAGGAAAAACAGCTCTTTCGATTGAACTTGCAAAAGCAGTAGGAGGAGAGATCATCAGCGCAGACTCCATGCAGGTATACCGCCATATGGATATTGGTTCTGCAAAGGTAACGAAAGAAGAAATGGAGGGAATTCCTCATTATCTCATCAACGTTTTAGATCCTCAGGACGATTTTAATGTAGTAACATTCCAGACAATGGCCAAACAGGCAATGAATGAGATTTATTCTCACAACAAAGTCCCGATCATTACCGGAGGCACAGGATTTTATATCCAGGCTCTGCTTTATGATATTGATTTTAAAGAAAATGATGAGAAAAATCCTGTTCGTGAAGAGTTAGAACAGCTGGCAGAAAAACTGGGTGAGAATGCGCCTCAGGTCCTTCATCAAAAACTGCAGGAAGTGGATCCGGAAGCTGCTGCACAGATCCATGCAAACAATATAAAGCGTGTGATCCGTGCAATTGAATATTTCAAACAGACAGGAGAAAAAATCTCACAGCACAACGAAGAAATGCACCAGAAAGACTCTCCCTATAATTTCTTATACTATGTTCTCACCAGGGACCGCAAAGTTTTATACGAGCGCATTGACCGGCGTGTGGATATTATGATGGAAAACGGTCTGGTAGATGAAGTAAAGAAATTAAAAGATATGGGCTGTCACAGGGGACAGACTTCCATGCAGGGGCTTGGATATAAGGAGATCCTGGATTATCTGGATGGTGGCTGCACGTTAGAAGAAGCCGTATATATCCTGAAACGGGATACCAGACATTTTGCCAAGCGGCAGCTTACATGGTTTCGCAGGGAAAAGGATGTGCGCTGGCTGGACTTAGACCAGTATCAGGGAAATGCAGACCTTATCCTTGCAGATATATTAAAGGATTGCGAACAGGCAGAAATCGTGCTAAAATAGCAAACCGAAAAAAAAGCAATTTAATAAAGATAGGAGTTATCACATAATGGAACAGAATGTTTTAGACGGTATGTATGAACAGCTGGGTATCAGCAAAGAAGTTCTTGATTATGCCGCAGATATAGAAAAAAGTCTGAAGGAGCGTTTTGAGCGGATCGACCAGACTGCAGAATACAACCAGTTAAAGGTCTTAAAAGGAATGCAGGATAATAAAGTCAGCGATATCCATTTCGCTGCAACCACCGGTTATGGTTACAATGACCTTGGCCGTGATACATTAGAGGATGTTTATGCCAGTGTTTTCCATGCTGAAAGCGCCCTGGTACGTCCTCAGCTGATCTCCGGAACCCATGCCCTTCACATTGCATTATCCGGAAACTTACGTCCGGGAGATGAACTGCTTTCCCCTGTTGGCAAGCCATATGATACTTTGGAAGAAGTCATTGGTATCCGCGACTCCGTAGGTTCTTTAAAAGAATACGGCGTAAGCTACCGCCAGGTAGATCTTCTGCCGGATGGCACCTTTGATTATGAAAATATCGCAAAAGCCATTAATGAAAAGACAAAATTAGTGACCATCCAGCGTTCCAAAGGTTATGATCCTCGTCCAACTTTTTCTGTAAAACAGATCGGCGAGCTGATCGCTTTTGTAAAGAAGATTAAACCGGAAGTTATCTGTATGGTAGATAACTGCTATGGTGAATTTGTAGAGACCATTGAACCTACCGATGTTGGAGCTGATATGATCGTAGGTTCCCTGATCAAAAACCCGGGAGGCGGCCTTGCTCCTATCGGCGGTTATATTGCAGGAAAGAAAGAGTGCGTAGACCGTGCATCTTACCGTTTAAGCGCTCCAGGCCTTGGAAAAGAAGTAGGCGCAAGCCTTGGTTTAAACCAGCAGCTGTATCAGGGATTTTTCTTATCCCCGACTGTAGTTGCAGGTGCCTTAAAAGGTGCGATCTTTGCAGCTAATGTATACGAAAGACTGGGATACGGCGTTGTTCCAAATGGCAGTGAATCCCGTCACGATATTATCCAGGCGATCACCTTCGGTTCTGCCCAGGGTGTGATCTCTTTCTGCAAAGGAATTCAGGCAGCTGCTCCTGTAGACAGCTTTGTAACACCAGAGCCATGGGATATGCCAGGTTATGACAGTCAGGTCATTATGGCTGCAGGTGCATTTGTCCAGGGATCTTCCATTGAATTAAGTGCTGATGGTCCTATTAAGCCTCCATATGCCGTTTACTTCCAGGGTGGACTTACCTGGTACCATGCAAAACTGGGAATTCTTAAGTCTTTACAACAGCTTTTAGACGATGGAGTTTTGAAAAACTTAAGATGACATGAAAAACAACTTATGGTAAACTGATAACTTAAGGAGAGTGTTTATGGGACGTAAGAATTTCTGGATCCTTCTGATCATGTTACTTGCAGGCATTGTATTAGGAGGCTTTATGGGACAGCTTGCCAACGGCATTTCATGGCTGAGCTGGTTGAATTTTGGCCAGTCATTTGGTCTTGATTCACCTTTAGTCATTAACTTTGGCATACTGGTCATTACTCTGGGACTTACCATCAAGATCACTATGGCAAGTATTATCGGCATTGCCATTGCCCTGATCATTTATCGTATGATTTAATGTGTGCAGCGAAAAACAAGCGGCTGCGTAAGCAGACATTTGCTTTTCGCAAACCATTAACGAACGAATCGCCTGCGTAAGCAGGCAATAGAGCACGTAAGTGCGGGATTTGTGAGTAGATAAAAGGAGGGATAAGGTCGTGAAAACACTGATCAAAAACGGCCTTCTCATCGATCCGGCCAACCAGGTACAGGCTTATTTAAACTTGATACTGGAAGACGGAAAGGTAGTGGCTGTAACAGAAGAAGAACCTGAGGCTGACAGGGTTATTGATGCCACAGGAAAAGTAGTGGCTCCTGGTTTTATCGACATTCATATGCATGAGGACCCGGTAAAAGACGGAAAAATTGAATTCTGTATCTTTGATGCCATGCTGCGTATGGGCGTTACCACAGCAGTAGGCGGAAACTGCGGTATCAATGTGTATGATCCGGTGAAATATCTGGATATGGTAGAAAAAGACGGCGCACCAGTGAATGTAATGCTTTTTGCAGGCCATCAGTATTTCAGAGAGGCAGCAGGCGCCCTGGATAAATATGCACCTGTTACAAAAGAGCAGCAGGAACATATGAAAAAAGGCCTTGAAAAAGCCCTTGAAGCAGGCTGTGTGGGAATTTCCTACGGACTTCGCTATGTTCCGGGAACAGGCCGTGACGAATTCTTAGATACTGCTTCCTGCTGTGAAAAGGAACACAGAATGATCTCCGCTCATGTAAGAGATGACGAGGACAGAGTGTTTGGAGCAGTAGCAGAAGTGGCAGAGGCAGGAAAATTATACAACATTCCGGTGCAGGTATCCCATATCGGCAGCATGGCCGGTTTCGGACAGATGAAACAGCTGCTGCGCCAGGTAGATGGTTACCGCATGAACGGTATTGATGTTGCCTGCGACTGCTATCCATACTTTGCATTTTCCACCAGAATTGGCGCAACTACCTATGATGATGGCTGGCTGGAGCGTTATCACTGTGATTACAGTGCATGCCAGCTGACAGAAGGAAAGTATAAAGGACAGAGATGTACACCGGAGACCTTTGCGGAAATGCGCCGTGACTTCCCGGAGTGCCTGACGGTATGCTATGTAATGGATGAAAATGACATCCGAATGGCATTTGCAGATCCTGGCGTTATGGTAGGAAGCGACGGCCTCATCGACAATGGCCACGGCCATCCAAGAGCAGCCGGTACTTTCCCAAGATTCCTTTCAGAGTTTGTAAGAAAAGGGGACATTTCTCTGTATGACGGAATTGAAAAAATGACAGCAGCTCCTGCAAAACGTCTGGGACTTTCTAACAAGGGCCGCTTAAATGTAGGCGCTGACGCAGATGTAGTTATCTTTGATATGGAAAAGATCCAGGACGGAGCAAACTTTGACGATCCTATGATCCCGCCAACAGGTATTGACTATGTGCTGATCGGTGGTGAAGTGGCAGCAAAAGACTGCAAGATCGTAAAGGGAGATCTGGGAACTGCACTGAGAAAGCTGTCATAAAAAGTATGATAGAAAGTGTCATAAGATTTTTAAAAATATGGTCAGAAACGTCTGAAAAAGGCGACTGAAAATACAAAAGTACATAATACAAAAAGGAAAAGTGAAAGGGGAAAACAGTATGGAATTTGGTGTATGGTCACTTGTGCCGCCAGTCCTTACCATTGCGCTGGCACTGACAACGAAAAACGTATTTATCTCACTTTTGATCGGTATCCTTACAGGAAACTTGGTATTGAACCATTTTGCAGTATTTACAGGCTTAAATGCAGGTATTTACAGCATCCTGGATACCATGACAGAGAGCAACACCCTGATCATCGGCTCTGTACTGATCACAGCAGCAGTGATCCATCTGGCAGAGAAGTCCGGCGGTATTGAGGGCTTCGTAAATGTTGTTGTAAAGAAACAGGGGCTCATCAAGTCTAAAAGAGGGGCGAACCTTTTCACCTGGCTGTTAGGTCTGGTGGTATTTACTTCCGGGACCTTAAGCTGTATGGTAACAGGTTCTGTTGCAAGACCTGTAAATGACGCTTTAAAAGTACCTCATGAGAAAGCAGCTTTTATCGTACATACCACTTCCACACCATGGTGTGTATTATTCCCATTCAGCGGCTGGCTGGCAGCTATGGCAGGTTACCGGTGGTGTACCGGAAGATCAGTCTGTATCCGTTCTGTTCCAGTCCCTGTTTATGAACTTCTACTGTATCCTGGCGATCCTTCTGGTTCTGGTACTGGCATTAACACAGAAAGACTTTGGACCAATGGCGAAGGCAGAAGCCAGAGCAGCAACAACCGGCGAACTGGATGATCCGATCCACAAAAAGGCGGACTCCGATACTTCTAAAGCAGTATCTGGTTTCACTCCAAGAGCCATCAACCTGCTTCTTCCGGTAGGTACTCTGATCGCAGTTATGTTTGCAGCACTGATCATTACTGGTAATGGAAACCTGATGAACGGTTCTGGTATGAAGGCTCTGATCTGGGCAGTTATCATAGCCTTATTAGTAGCATCTGTTCTTTGCGTAGCAGAAAAAGTATTTACCGTCAGCCAGGTAATTGACGAGATCTTCAAGGGCATGAGCGGCATGCTTCCTATTACCTTTGTTCTTCTGTTTGGATTTACCATGGGTAATGTAGTTAAGTCTCTGGATACAGGTACTTATCTTTCCAGTATTTTCCAGCAGTTCTTAAGCCCGGCTCTTCTTCCTGCCTTGACCTTCCTGATCGCAGTCCTGATCTCCTTTGCAACAGGAACTTCTATGGGAACTATGGCTATTATGGCAGTTATTGCACTTCCTATGGCATATTCCATGGGCAACAGCATTCCGTTAGTAGCAGGAGCTATGTTTGGTGGAAGTATCTTCGGTGACCACGCATCACCTATCTCCGATACCACCATTATGACCTGTTCCACTACGGGCTGCGATATCATAGACCATATAAAGACCCAGTTCCCTTATGTGTGCAGTATTGCAGTGATCAGTTTTGTACTATACGTGATCGCAGGATTTATCATGTAACGAAAAAATGATATAAAAAATCTTCCGGTATGGAAAAATTCCAACACCGGAAGATTTTTTGTTTTTATGATTTTCGCAAATCCCCCAAAAGGGGGTCAGATCTCACATCTTATCCCTGTAATTTCGCATTGGGATTAATAACATATCCATTGCGGTTTCTCTGAGGACTTGGCGGCATCTGCCACTTGTTATGGTCAGTATGCAGCAGCATATGGGACTTATGGCTTAATGGCTGTTCAAAGTAGTTGTCATAAAGAGCCTTTACATCCGGATTTTCATGGGAACGGCGGATATCAGCATTCTCATCCAGGAAATACAGGTTCTTTCCACGCTCAAAGGCCATTTCCATACCGTCATGCTGAGGCTGTCCGCCTCCGCCAACGCAGCCGCCCGGGCATGCCATGACTTCTACAAATTCGTAATGCTTTTCACCACGTTCAATGGCTTTTAACAGATTTCTGGTATTTCCAAGGCCGCTGACAGCAGCAATACGCAGGATCTGTCCATTTAATTCAAATTCTGCTTCTGTAACGCCGGTCTCCTGAGAGGAAGCACGTACATTTTTAAAGGCATCAGGTGCGCAGTTTTCACCCATGATGGCATAGTAAGCAGTACGAAGAGCTGCTTCCATAACACCGCCTGTAGCTCCAAAGATCACACCGGCACCGGAAGCGTCGTGGAAGATACGGTCCGGTTCAATATCAGTGAGACGGTCAGTAATGATGCTGGAACCTTTGATCATACGGATCAGCTCGCGGGTAGTGATGACGCAGTCTGTATCATGGCCTGCATATTCCTTGTAGAACAGCTCCATATTTGCTTCGCCCTTTTTAGCCAGACAAGGCATAATGGCAACGGAGAAGATATCTTCCGGCTTTTTGCCGATCTGCTCTGCAAAATAGCTCTTCATTACAGCGCCAAACATCTGCATCGGAGACTTGGCAGTAGATAACTGCTTTACAAACTGTGGGAACTCGCTCTTTACAAAGCGTACCCAGCCAGGACAGCAGGAGGTGAACATAGGACGGTCCTTTAGTTCTCCCTTGCCAAGGCGCACTAACAGCTCATTTGCCTCTTCCATAATGGTAAGGTCAGCAGTAAAGCAGGAGTCAAATACATAATCAGCGCCCATTTTCTTTAAAGCGTCAAAGATCTTTCCAATAGTAGCTTCTTCCCTTGTAAATCCAAGGTCTTCACCCCATGCAGCACGGACAGCAGGAGCAACCTGTACAACGACGGTCTTGTTAGGATCCGCTAAAGCTCTCCACAGTTTTTCCGTATCGTCACGCTCATGAAGGGCGCCAACTGGACAGTGGGTGATACACTGGCCGCAGAGAGAACAGTCCGCTTCATTGATCGTGCGGTTTCCGGTTACATTAATGGTAGAACGGGAACCGGTACCTTCCAGATCCCAGATATTCAAGCTCTGGATCTTGTCACAGACCTGAACGCAGCGCATACATTTAATACATTTTTCAGACTGACGGATCAGTGGGAAAGTTTTATCCCATGGCTGTTTTTCCAGACGTTCCTCAAAAAGACCGTCCTGGACATTCAGATCTGTTGCGATCTTCTGAAGAGAACAGTTACCGCTTCTTACACAGGTAGCGCACCGGCAGTCATGCTGGGATAAGATCAGCTGAACGGTAAGACGGCGGTCTAAGCGCACTTTTGGACTGTTGGTGTAAATGACCATACCTTCTTCTACCTTTGTGTTGCAGGCGGTGATCAGGTGGTCACGTCCTTCCAGTTCAATAACACATACGCGGCAGGCAGCGATCTCGTTTAAACCTTTCCAGTAGCATAAGTGTGGGATATGGATGCCGATAGATTCGGCAGCTTCCATCAGGGTAGTTCCTTCTTTTACAGATACAGGCAGTCTGTCGATCGTTAAATTTACCATAATTTCTCACGCCCTCCTTTGAAGATTCCAAAGCCGAAATGATCGCAGCGGAGGCAGCGTCCGGATTCCTGCGCAATTTCTTTTTTGTTCATGCAGTTTTCAACACCTTCAAAATCATGTTTTCGTTCACTTGCTTCCCGTTCAGACAGCTCTACACGACCGCAAGGTGTGTGGTCAGCGTTATTTGGCAGCGGGATCTCTACATTACAGGTGATTTCGTGATGATAGCCTAAATATTCATCAATATTAGCAGCAGTTACCTTGGCAGCAGCTACAGCCTTGATAACAGTAGCAGGACCGGAAGCACAGTCACCACCTGCAAATACACCAGGAATATCTGCAAATCCGCCGTTTGGAAGAGTAACAATCTTTCCGCGGGATACAGGAATGCCAGACTCTTCATAGTGCTTTGTCTCGATATTCTGTCCGATAGCAACGATCATGGTCTGACATGGGATCACATACTCCGGTTCACCGCTGGCAATTACGCTTGCGCGTCCGTCTTTGATGGTGCTGATCATCTGCGGGGTAACACGGACACCGGATACATGTCCATTTTCATCTACTTCAATACCGGCAGGAGCAACTAAAGTAAGCAGTTCCACACCTTCAGCGACAGCTGCCTCGATCTCAGCCGGGAGAGCTGTCATATCAGCTACACGACGGCGGTATACGATGCTGACTTTCTTTGCACCCAGACGGATGGCAGTGCGGACAGCGTCCATGGATACGTTTCCGCCACCAATAACAGCGACTTCCTGTCCGGTAAGATCCGGGCAGTCCCCGAGACTTACATTTCTAAGGAAACCAACAGCAGAGGTGATGCCTTCTGCATCTTCATTAGGAAGTCCCAGTTTCTTATCTGTAGAAGCACCTACTGTAATAAGCACTGCATCATATACTTTTCTCAGTTCGTCCAGTTTAATATCTTCACCGATCTTTACATTGTAATGTACCTGGATACCGGTTTCCAGGATCGCATCTGTATCTTCTTCCAGACGGTCTTTTGGCAGACGGTAGTTTGGAATACCGTAGCGCAGCATACCGCCTAGTTTTGGCAGCATCTCATAAACAGTGACCTGATGGCCCATTAACTGCAGATAATAAGCAGAAGAGAGACCGGAAGGTCCGCCGCCTACAACAGCGATCTTCTTGCCTGTGGAAGGACCACATGGCGGAGGTGCTACTTTTCCTGCAAGGTCAGCAGCAGCACGCTTTAATCCACGGATATTTACAGAGGTATCTACCATATTACGGCGGCAGCGTGCCTCACATGGATGTTCGCAGATGAAACCGCAGGTAGAAGGGAATGGGTTGTCCTTGCGGATCAGCTGGATGGCGTCTGCATAGCGGCCTTCTCTTACCAGGGCAATATAACCTGGAATGTCCACATGGGCCGGACAGAGGGCTACGCAGGGAACCGGCTGGGAAATAGCGCAGCTGCATCGTTTGTTGCGGATATGTGCCTCAAAATCATCACGGCAGGTATGTACCATACGCCATACCATTTTTGCAGCTTCAGAGCCGATGGCACAGTCTGCGGTCTGCATAATGGAAAGGGAAGTTTCCTCGATCAGGTCCAGTATCTCGTAGTCAGCATCACCATTTAATACATTGGTGATCATGTGCTTTAACTGGTGAAGACCTACACGGCAGGGAACACATTTTCCACAGGTCTGTGCATGGCACATTTCAATAAAGGCCCTTGTTATGTCAACAGGGCAGATACCTGGAGGGCTTGCCACGATACGCTGCTCCAGATTTTTGTAAAGACTCTCAACCATCAGCTGGTCTTTACTTGGGGTGAACAACTCCAATCTGCTCATATGAATCCTCCTGAATTTTTATTGTATGTTCATCTGATCAGGCATCTGTCATTACAGATATTGCTGCAAAACCATGCCTGAAATCCTGTGAACACATATTTTGTTTAATGATAATAAATGTCATTAATAAGTATAACATAGAATTGTAAAAAATGCACTATAAAAAATACAAAATGTTTGCAATAATTTTTAACAATCTAAAAATTTTTGGTAGCATAGATATAGTATCGTTTGCAGTTCTTATTTCTGCGGTTTTAAAGGATTTATAGATGATATCAATAAATGAGTAAAATTTTTGAAGGAAAGCGATTGGACAAATTCCCTTCCGCTCGATAAAATAATAACACACAGCAAGAGATGCGAAGATTATTTACAGGGGGAAACTATGGGGGAGAGTATAAATATAGATCTGCAAAAGAAGGTCAGCCTGACCCGTCAAGAACTGCATGAATTGGAGACAAAAGAAAAGACGGGAAAGGAACGGCTGATCGAGAAATTAATATTGGTCCTTCCGGAAATTTGCGCAGTGACAGCAATTTTGGAGTATATGCTGATACCGGACAATAGTATGAACCGAAATCCGTATACATACCTGGGATTTTTGATCCTGATGATGGTTCTTTATAATGGATACGGCATAGCTGCCGCTATTTTGCATTGTAAGGGGTTGTATGAGAAATTTCGTTACCGTGCGCCCTTATGGTCAGCGCTGTTTTTATTGTTTGCAGGTTATGATTATCTGACCCTGAAAACAGGAGTTCTTACCCAGCCTTTTGTACCGTGTATGAACTTTATATTAAACGCAGCATGGACAGACCGGGCCATGATACTGGATTGTACCATCCATACGCTGGGACTTTTATTTTTGGGATATTTTGCAGGTGTGAGCCTGGGACTGGTAACAGGTATTACCTGCGGCTATTCAGAAAAAGCCCGTTACTGGGTAGATCCGGTGATCAAATTTTTAGGTCCGATCCCTACGTCTACCTGGATCCCGATCATGATGGTCATAGCATCTTCTTTATTTGGAGGAGCGGTATTTATCATTGCCCTTGGCTCCTGGTTTGCGGTAACCGTTGCGTCTATGACAGGGATCGCAAATGTAGACAGAGATTATTTTGAAGCAGCCCGTACCTTAGGTGCCAGTGAGCAACAGCTTGTTTTTCAGGTTGCGTTGCCTCACGCCATGCCTTCTATTTTACAGGGATGTACCCAGGCTATGAGCAGTTCCTGTACAGCTATTATGATCGCAGAGATGCTCGGCGTAAAATCAGGACTTGGATGGTATATGAACTGGAGCAAATCCTGGGCAAGTTATGACAAAATGTTTGCGGCTCTGTTTGTGATCTGCTTTATTTTTACAGTTGTAACAAAAATATTAGACCGCGTGAAATGCCATGTGCTCAGGTGGCAGAACGGAGCAGTGAAGAATTATGGATGAGAACAACAAAATATTATTAAAACTGGAAAATATTTCCAAAAGCTTTGCAAAGGTAGAAAATGATGAAGTCACCCATGCTCTTGACTGTATTGATCTTGAAATGAGAAGTGGGGAGTTCATCAGTCTGGTGGGACCTTCAGGTTGTGGAAAATCCACGATCCTGCGGTTGGTGGCCGGTCTGATCCAGCCTACATTAGGAAAAGTAACAGTAAATGAAAAAGAGATCACAGGTCCATCCCCTGAGAGAGGAATGGTTTTTCAGAAACCTACCTTATTTCCATGGCTTACAGTGGAGAAGAACATTGCTTTTCCTTTAAAAATGCAGGGAAGGTTAAACGATGCAAATGGAAAAGAAAAAGTGGAGCATATGCTTCATGTGATCGGACTGGAAGGTTTCCGGGACGATTATCCGGGACAACTTTCAGGAGGAATGGCTCAGAGAGTGGCACTGGTCCGGACACTGATCAGTCAGCCGGAGATCTTATTGTTAGATGAACCGCTGGGGGCTCTTGATGCATTTACACGCATGAATATGCAGGACGAGATCCTTTCTATGTGGAGAGAACACAGGCAGCTGGCGTTGATGGTGACACATGATGTAGATGAAGCCATTTATATGGGAACAAGGGTTATTGTAATGGACGCAAATCCGGGAAGGATCATTGCAGATATTAAAATAGAAGAAGAATTTCCAAGAGACCGCTCTTCGGAGAGATTTATCAGATACAGAAATATGATTTTGAACCAGCTTCATTTTGCGGGGAGAAATATATAACATCATTTATTAAGGAGAAGGTATTATGAGAACGAAAAGAACACTTGCAGCAATGCTGGCACTTTCAGTAGGAATGTCTATGACAGCTTGTGGGGGAAAACAGGCAGAGGCAACAAAAGCAACCGAAGAGGAACAGCTGGCAGGAGATCTGAACAATGATGGACAGATCGAAATGGGCCAGGATGGCGTGGAAGTAGAAGTAAATGTATCAGATGTTCATATGAATGCATCAGAAGCTTTTGCGGCAGGCAAATGGGAAGCACTGTTTACTCCGGTAGATATTCCCGGACGTTTTGTTGATATGGAGGATTTTGATCTGACTCCAACAGAAGAAGAGAAAGCAGCTATGGAGAAAGAGCCAGCTTATGGAAAGCCTGTATTATATTATATGTCTGATGGCTGTACTTCAGGACCTACCGTAGCAGATGATAAAGGATATTATGAAGAAGCTGGGCTGACTGCAGAAGGTTTTAAAGGAACTTCTTATATAGAAGCATTGGGAACACAGCAGGCTACCGTGGCAGTAGGACATATTGCTACCATGCTGGTACCGATCACCAACAGTGTAGATATTACCTTTGTCGGCGGCGCGCATATTGGCTGTAAGTCTCTTTATGCACTGGCAGACAGCGAATATAACACCACTGAAGATCTGAAAGGGACTCAGATCTCTGTACCAAATGGAATAGGAGCATCTGATTACAACATCACTTCTTTATTATTAGATGCAGATGGGATCGATCCTTTAAAGGATGTAACCCTGACTCAGGTTTCTTCTGACGCATGTATCGCAGCTATGGAACGTGGCGAGATCTCCGCCGCTCTTTTAAGTGATACCTTTGCCTATGCAATGATGAAAGAGGGCAAGTTAAAATGCGTCCGTTCCTTACAGGATGAAGATTTTGCAAAAGACAGCTGCTGTGTTATTGCTATGAACCGTACATTTGTACAGGAAAATCCAGTGATTGCGAAAAAGATCACCCAGGCTGTTCAGAAAGCACATTCCTGGATGCATGAAAATCCGGAAGATGCAACACAGCTGCTTCTTGACCGTGGCTGGAATGGTGGCGATTATGACATGAATGTTATGATCAATAATGCATTACAGTTTGGTTTATCAGATGAATTTACGGGAGACTCTTTAAAGAGAGTTATTGAGAAATATGTACGCCTTGGCCTGATCACAGCAACAGATGATGTGGATGGCATTTATGAAATGGCATGGACTCCGGTATTGTAAGATAAATTAGAAGCATTTGACCCGCAGGAGCAGGAGAAATCTTGTTTCTGCGGGTTTTGTGATAATGTATTAATTGTATATATAATTTATACAATACTGTAGAACCAAAAAAATGATACAAAATAATAAAAAAGTTGTTGACAAACGGTTTGAGGTTTGCTATTATAATCTTCGCGCTTGAGAGAGCAGCAATCGTTTCAGATGAAACGGAAAAATAAATTAAAAAAGTTGTTGACAAATGAAAAAC
>ENA-ORSJ01001914-ORSJ01001914.1-human-gut-metagenome-genome-assembly--contig:-NODE-1914-length-15258-cov-3.326449_pt1 | contig 15258 bp, 12 predicted proteins | sample MGYA00242191_ERZ509158 | MGnify/ENA primary metagenome ERZ509158 (study PRJEB26280, sample SAMEA2338623) | human gut metagenome | biome: human gut; feature: human-associated habitat; material: faeces...
CGCAGGAACTTTTGCAGGCAGGCATACCCTTCGAGGAAGTGCCGGGCATTTCCTCCACCATTGCAGCTCCTGCCTATGCCGGCATTCCCCTGACCCACAGGGACTTTGCCTCGTCCGTCACCATCGTGACCGGGCACGAGAATCCGGACAAGGAAAAGAGCGCCATCAACTGGGACGCCCTCGCAAGGTCCGCCTCCACCCTGGTCTTTGTCATGGGCATGAAGAATCTGCCCCATATCGTGGAAAACCTTCTTGCAAGCGGCCTTGCCCCGGAAACTCCGGCAGCTCTGGTCTACAGGGGCACGACGCCCAGGCAGCGCTCGCTTGTGGCAACACTCGCCACCCTGCCCGAAGAGGCCGTGAAGCAGGGCTTTACCAACCCCTCGGTCATCGTGGTGGGCAAGGTGTGTACCCTGCACGACGAGCTCAACTGGTTCGAGCAAAAGCCTCTGTTTGGCCGCCGCATCGTGGTGACCAGGGCTAGGGAGCAGGCAAGCTCACTCGCAAGGACCCTGCAGGAACTCGGCGCCGAGGTTGTGGAATTTCCCACCATCCGCATCGAACCTTTGGAAGACAACTCCGCCCTTGAGAAGGCTATGGAAAACCTTGCCTCCTACAAGTGGATCGTCTTTACCTCGGTGAACGGCGTGCGTTTCTTCTGGCAAACTTTAAGAAAGTCTGGACGCGATGCGAGAGCCCTTGGGTTAGCCCGCATTGCGGCCATTGGACCTGCCACTGCCAAGGCTCTGGAAGAGCGCGGGCTTTTTGCGGACCTTGTGCCACCGAAGTACGTTGCCGAGAGCGTTGTGGAAGCCCTGGAGAAGACCGCCTCCCTGAAGGATGCGCGCGTGCTTTTGCCAAGGGCAGCCAAGGCCAGGGAAGTCCTTCCCGACTGCCTTGCGAAGGCTGGAGCCACAGTGGACGTTGTTGCCTGCTACGAAACCGTGCCGGAGGAAGCGCCAAGGGAGGAAATCCTCAAGCGCATTCTTGCAGGCGATGTGGACTGCGTGACCTTTGGTTCCTCCTCCACAGTGGACAACTTCTTCTCCCTTGTCCCGGAAAAGACCATGCAGGAGCACCCGGAAGTCCTGCTCGCTGCCATAGGCCCTGTCACTGCCAAGACGCTTGAGGGGCATGGCCTGAAACCCGGTCTTGTGCCGGACAACTTCTCCATTCCCCATCTTGTGGAGGCTCTGACCGTCCACTACAGCAAGGAGTGATCACATGTCTCTGCCCATAGCCATTGTCGCCTCAGGAAACGGGACCAATGCCCAGGCCATGATTGACCTCATGCACAAGGGTATTCTCGATGTGGACATCAGGCTCATCTTCTGCAACCGTCCCAACGCCCGTGTCATCGAGCGTGCCAAGGCTGCAGGCATTCCCTGGCAAATGGAGGATCACAAGCTCTATCCCACACGCGAGGCCTTCGACGCAGTGATGATCGATGCCTTGAAGAAAAGCGGTGCAGAGCTCGTTGTCCTTGCTGGCTACATGCGTCTTCTGACCCGATCCTTCCTCGACGCCTTCAAAAATCGCGTGGTGAACATCCACCCCTCGCTTCTGCCTGCCTTTGGTGGCGGCGTGCACGCAGGCCCGGACGCCTTGGCCTATGGTGTCAAGCTCTCCGGTTGTACCGTGCATTTCGTGGAGATGGAGGTCGATTCCGGCCCCATCATCATCCAGGCTGGCGTTCCCTGTGATGCAGAGGACGACGAGGACAGCCTCATGACGCGCATCCATGCCCTTGAGCACCGCATCTACCCCCAGGCAGTGCAGTGGATAGCAGAGGGGCGCGTGAGCGTGGAAGGTCGCAAGGTGCACGTGGCAAAGGCTGACAGGCCTCTTGCCCAAAAGCCTTGCGACAGCCTTGTCTGGCCGCCCCTGGAGGAAGGTTTCTAGCCCAAGGAGGAAGGAGAGATGCTGGCAAAAACGTTTCGTCTGGTCTCTTCGCTTTGCCTTTCATTCGTGCTGACAGTGGCTCTGTCCTGCCTTGCGCCCGCTGACACGCGGGCAGCCGCAGACCCTGTGGACCTGTTCGTAGAAGCCCTGCTTGACGCGGACACGGATACCCTGGATCGCCTTCTGGCCTCGAACTATGTCTTCATAGGCTCCAACGGCCACGTGCAGGACAAGGAACACTTTATTGCCTCCATCAGGAGCAGGAATCTGGTGGTCAAATCCGCCTCCTTCAAGAACCTGCGCGAGACCTCGGCAGGCCCTGTGCGCATGGTGACAGGTAACGGCACCTTTACCGCAGTCTCGAATCTGCCGCTTCCGTCCGGCCTCATGCGCGTGACCCTGGTTGCAGACAACACTGGTCCCAGGGAGCGCATTGTGCTTGTGCAGCTCACTCCGGTCATCCCCACAGCCCAGTGCGAGGACGGCAACTGCCTGATACGCTGAGGATATACTGAGGATACGCTGAATCCTGTTGCGATGCGCGGCAGCTCCAAATAACGGAAATAACACAAAAAGGCCCGGGAAAACATTGTTTTCCCGGGCCTTGATTGTCTTGTCAGCCTAGAGTTCGGGCGGAAGCTCGTCGAGTTCCTTCTGCGAGAACACAGGGCCATCGAGGCAGACGTACTTGCCGCCAATGCCGCAGCGGCCGCAGATGCCAATGCCGCACTTCATGCGCTTTTCCAGAGTGGTGTACACGTTCTCATGGGAGAAGCCCATTTCGTCGAGGGCCATGAGTGTGAACTTGATCATGATGGGCGGGCCGCAGAGGATGGCAACGCAGTTGTCCGGGCTGGGGTTGAGCTTGCGCAGCACGTTGGGAATCATGCCCACCTCGTGCTTCCAACCCTCGGACTCCACGTCGATGGTGAGCGTGCAGTCGAGGTCTGGACGGCTCAGCCAGTTCTCGAGCTCGTACTTGTAGGGCATGAGCTCGGGATTCTTGCAGCCGTAGAGCAGGCTTATCTTCTCGTAGTCGCTGCTGTGCTCAAGGCAGTGCAGCATGATGGTCCTGATGGGGGCCATGCCTATGCCGCCGCCGATGAAGAAGAGCTTCTTGCCCTTCCACAGCTGGTAGGGGAATGGACGGCCGAGAGGAGCCCTCACACCCACCTTGTCGCCCTTGCACAGGTTGTGGATGGCAGTGGTCACCTCGCCTGCCTGCATGACGGAGAACTGCAGATACTCCTTCTGGGAAGGCGGGGTATTGATGACAAAGGTGGATTCACCGGCCCCAAAGACCGAGAGCTGACCCACCTGGCCGGGCTCGAAGGTGAAGTTCTTCGCGATTTCCGGATCGTCCAGGGTGACGCGTATGGTCTTGATGTTCGGGGCCTCGGTGATGACCTCGAGGACCGTAGCCTCCATGGGTTTGTAGGGATTGCCGGCATTGACGGGCCTGGCCACGATTTCCGTAAGCTTGGAGCCGTCCTTGCTGGGCACAAGCTTTATCCTGGGCTCGGCTGCGGCAGGCTTTGCCTTGGCCTCGGGCTCAGGCTTGGCCTGGGCCTTGGGCTTTGCTGCGGTCTTGGGCTTGCTTTCCGCGGGCTTTGCCGCGACAGGCTGGGCCTCGGTCTCGGGAGCCTTGACCTCTTCCTGCACGACAGGAGCCTGCTCCTGGACCTCGACGACCTTTTGGGCAGCCCTTGCTTGTGAAGAAGTCCTGGTTGTCTTCTTCTTTTCCGCACCGGTCTTGGTGCCTTGCTTCTTTGTCTTTGTTGCCATTCCCTACTCCTTGGTCCCGTATTCAATGGCATCAAGCACAATGCGCCTGATATCGATGCGTGCAGGGCAGTTGCTGATGCAGCGCCCGCAGCCCATGCAGGAGAACGCGCCCCAGTTTTCCGGATAGGTGGCAAACTTGTGGGTCACACGCTGACGCATGCGTTCCGCCTTCGTGGCCCTGGGGTTGTGTCCGCTGGCCTCTCTGGTGAACAGCGAGCTCATGCAGTTGTCCCAGCTGCGCAGACGGCGTCCGGGCTTGCCCATACCGCTGCCCTCATCTGTCATGTTGAAGCAGTAGCAGCTGGGGCAGAAGTAGGTGCAGGCACCGCAGGAAAGGCAGCGATCGGTTTCCCTGGTCCAGAAATCCATGTCCGTAAAGCGCTCAAGCACGCGATCTGGAGCGAATTTCAGGTCTTCCTTGGCGATAAGCGTCTGCCAGGCCTTCTTGCGGATCTCCATGACGTCCGCTTCCCTGTCGGCAGCGTCTGCCAGGGGAGAGGCTTCGAGCAGGGCCTTGCCCTTGTCCGTCACGGCCTGCAGGACAAAGCCATCGCTAAGCTCTGTCATGAGCACGTCCGAACCTTCGGGCGAGGAGGGGCCTGCGCCGACCCAGTGGCAGAAACAGGTGTTGCAGCCGGAGTTGCAGGTCAGGGTGATGACAGTCAGGCTGTTGCGCCTGGCAGTGTAGTAGGGGTCCTTGTAGAGGCCGTTCATGAAGGGCCTGTCCAGGGTGGCGTAGCCCCTGGCGTCACAGGAACGGGTGGCAAAGACCACTGTGGGCGTGGCCTCTGGGGTATCGTCCAGCTTCAGCAGGAATTTGTCCGGCTCTTCGGGGTTCCTGGTCTTGGTGTAGGTGACCAGGGTCTCGGTCTGGGGGAGGACGGCTTCCTTGGCAGGCACAGTGGCCTTGTCAAGGGTGAATGCCAGGCCCTCATGCCACGGCTCGAACACCACCGAAGGCTTGGTTCCGGGCTTTGCCACCGGGACGAGGACGCGGTTCTCCTTGGCAAGAAAGGCAAGGAGAGCCGGTAAATCGGAGGATTTGGCGAATCTGAATGTGCCCATCTCACAGCTCCCTTTGCTTGATATTCTCTTCTTCTACCTTGTAGCAGAGCAGAGGCGGTGTCGCCTCCGGATCCATGCCGCTTTTGTAGTTGTCGAAGAGCTGGGATATAACGCGTACTATCTGCTGGCGCAGGGCGAGAATCGGGATGCCCACAGGACACGCGCGCTGGCATTCGCCGCACAATGTGCAGCGGCCGGCAAGGTGCATGGCGTGAATGCACTGGAAGTAGATCTTCTCGCGCACGTTCCATTCCTGGGAGATGAAGTGCGGCTCGCGCGAATCTGCAATGCAGTAGTCGCGGCACACGCACATGGGACAGGCGTTGCGACAGGCATAGCAGCGCAGGCAGCGGTCCATTTCACCCTTCCAGAAGGCAAAGCGCTGCTCGAGCGTCATGGCATCGAGCATGGCCAGTTCTGGAGGCGTCACGGGAGAGCCAGTGATCTGGGGCATGTCGCCAAAGGATTCGTCCGCATTCTTTGCCAGAGGCATGGAGCAGTTGTAGCACTTGCCCTGGGCGCAGTCCGTGATGCAGAAGCGGTGTTCCTTGCCGTCTGCCGTGATGGTCACGCCGGCCTCGTCGTACTCGACCTTGTCGATCTTGAGATAGCGGCCGAGCTCCCTGTCTATGCGGGCCATGTCGAAGGTTCCCTCGCAGGGCATGGCAAAGAGAACGATGTTCTCCTTGTCGATGAGCTTTTCCTGCAGGAGCTCTACTACGGATTTGCTGTCGCACCCCTTCACCACAAGGCCGATCTTTTTCTTCTTGGCAAGGGGAAGGCCAGAGCCGATAAGTTCGTTCACGTAGGTTGCGGGGTTGTTCACATTGAACGGGCCCCACACAAGACGGTCCACGTCCTCTTCGGTGCGCATGAAGAGTGGTACGGTGTGGGCGTCGTCGTAGCCCTTCTGCCAGCCAATGACCACATCGAGGTCCTTGAGCCGGGCCTTGATGGCGTTCTTGAGATCGTCGAGCGGAGCCTTCTGGCCTGTGCCGAGCGGGCGCAGGGGCTTCAAGGCCATTTCCGCCATCTCTAAGAGGGGCTCTGCGTCCTCAAGCCTGGGCGCGGGTCCGAGCTCATGGATGCGGGCCGTAAAGTTGGTCACCACCTGCTGCCAGCGGGCACCTTCGGAAGCAGACACCCAGGTGTACTCGAAGCGCCTGTCGTCTATGCCCAGGATGGGCAAAAACTGCTTCAGCACTTCGAGGCGGCGCCTTGCGTAGAAGTTGCCTGCGGAATAATGGCAGTCGTTGGGATGGCATCCGGACACAAGGACGCCGTCTGCGCCGTTTAAGAGGGCGCGCAGGATGAAAAGGGGATCTATGCGTCCCGAGCAGGGGACGCGGATGATACGCAAGTCTGTGGGCTGCGTTGCTCTGGCAACACCTGCGGTGTCAGCGCCACCATAGGAGCACCAGTTGCACAAAAAGGCCACAATCCTGAGTTCTTTGCCTTCTAGAACTGGCATAACAGGTTCACCTCCGCAAGTATCTCGTTGTCAGTGGCATGGGAGAGCTGGATGGCACCCTGCGGGCAGGTGGCGGTACACAGACCGCAACCCTGGCAAACGGTGTCGATAACCTTGGCCTTGACCTGACCGCGGAACTCTTCCTCCCTGATGGCGCCAAAGGGACAGCAGCGGATGCACTTGCCGCAGGCAACGCAGCGCGCAGCGTTCACATGGGCGATCTGGGGATCGTTTTCCAGCTTGTCGCGGGCAAAGAGCGAGAGGACCTTGGCAGCTGCAGCGGAGCCCTGGGCCACGGAGCTCGGGATATCCTTGGTGCCCTGGCAGACACCGGCGAGGAAGACGCCGGCAGTGTTGGTTTCCACCGGACGCAGCTTGGGATGGCCTTCGAGGAAGAAGCCGTACTGGTCGTAGGAAATGCGCAGCTTCTCGGCAAGGTGCGAGGCTCCCTTGCTGGCATTGATGCCCACTGCCAGAACAACCAGATCGCAGGGTACTTCCACCCTCTGTCCAAGCAGGGTGTCTGTGCCGCAGACAATGAGCTGGCCTGTGCCATCGGGATAGATTTTGGAAACGCGGCCGCGGATGTACTCTGTGCCGTATTCCTCCACTGCCCTGCGGGTGAACTCGTCGTAGAGCTTTCCGGCAGCGCGGATGTCCATGTAGAAGACGTAGGACTGGGAATCCGGGATGTGGTCCTTGGTGAGGACTGCCTGCTTGGCCGTGTACATGCAGCAAAAGCCGGAGCACAGGGGGCGACCAATGGACTTGTCGCGCGAGCCCACGCACTGAATGAAGACAATGCGCTTGGGTTCCCTGCCGTCAGAGGGGCGCTTGATGTGGCCGCCAGTGGGGCCCGAGGCGTTTAAGAGACGCTCGTACTGCAGGGAGGTAATGACGTCGGGGTACTTGCCTCCGCCGTACTCCTCGTACACGGTCCAGTCCATGAGATCGTAGCCTGTGGCTGCGATGACGCTGCCGACCTTGACGTTGATGATCTCGTCCTTGCGCTCGTAGTCAATGGCCTTGGTGGGGCAGATCTTGGCGCAGATGCCGCATTTTCCGGTGGTGAGCTTGCGGCAGTAGTCGGGATTGATGGAGGCGCGCTTGGGTATGGCCTGGGGGAAGGGAATGTTGATGGCAGTGGTGAGGCCGACATTCTCGTTGAATCGGTCGGGCACGTTCTTGCTCGGACACTTTTCCGTACAGGCTCCGCAGCCGGTGCACTTGTCCCAATCCACGTAGGTGGTCTTCTTGCGTATGGTCACGTCGAAGTTGCCAACGTAGCCAGTGATGTCCTCCACCTCGGAAGCGGCATAGAGGGTGATGTTCGGATGCTGGGCCACGTCCACCATCTTGGGGCCAAGGATACAGGCCGAACAGTCGACGGTGGGGAAGGTCTTGTCGAGCTTTGCCATCTTGCCGCCGATGGTGGGCTCCCTTTCGACCAAGATGACCGGAATGCCGCCTTCAGCGCAGTCGAGGGCAGCCTGAATGCCGGCTATGCCGCCGCCGATGATGAGCACCTTCTTGGTGACATCAAAGGACTGGGAGTAGAGCGGACGGTTGTTGCGCAGTTTGGCAACTGCCATGCCGATAAGCTCGCAGGCCTTGTTGGTATTGGCTTCCTTGTCCTTGCCGATCCAGGAAACGTGTTCGCGGATGTTGGCCATTTCGAACATGTAGCGGTTGAGGCCTGCACGCTCCACTGTGCGGCGGAAGGTGGGCTCGTGCATGCGCGGCGAACAGGAGGCCACGACAACACCGGTGAGCTCGTAGTCGTGAATGGCCTTCTCGATGGCTGCCTGGCCGGGCTCGGCACAGGTGTACATGATGTCCGCGGCGTAGACCACATCGGGAAGGGAGAGGGCACTTTCGGCAGCGGCCTTGCAGTCAACTGTTCCCGCAATGTTGCTGCCGCAGTGACAGACAAAAACGCCTATTCTCATGCTGCGCCTCCTGTGGCTTCCATGCGGGCGGTGTTGAGGGCCTGGATGCGGTCCACAATCCTGTCTGCGCTGACAATGAGCTTGCCAAGACCCAGAGTCTTGGGATCACAGCCGAAGGCAAGTCCCATAAGCTGAGTGTAGTACAAAACCGGAATCCGGAACCTGGCATTGGCCTGCCTTTCGGCCTGTTTCTGGCGCAGATCAAGGTTCATCTGGCACAAGGGACAGCACACGACAATGCAGTCCGCTTCCATCTTGGTTGCCACGTCGAGAATGCGGCCGGAGTTCACGGAGGTGAGCGGACGGTGCGGGATGCCGGCGGACGCGCCGCAGCATTCCGTCTTCAGGGGAAAGTCGATGATGCTGTCTGCTCCACAGGCTGTGAGCAGTTCCTCCATGAGGGTGGGGTTTTCCGGATCCCCGAAGTTCATGAGATCTGCGGGCCTGCTCATCAGACAGCCGTAGTAGGGAGCGATGCGGATGCCGGCAAGGCTCATGCGCACATGCTTCTTGATGTCCTCAGCAGAGCAGAGCTTGCCTATCATCTGCATGACCGAAGTGGCTTCGGGCAGGCTTTCCGGGGAAGGCTCGTCCAAAAGCTCGTCCACGCGCTTTTTGAAATCGGGGTTTTTCATCCTCTCCTTGGCGTGGAGCAGGTTGGAGAGGCAGCTCGGACAGGGTGTCATGACAACGTCTGCACCCTGCTTTGTGGCCTGCACGAGGTTTCTTGTGCAAAGGGCTGCGGAGAGTTCCGTGCTCACTGCGTGGGCAGGCGTTGAGCCACAGCAGTTCCACTGGTCGATTTCGCTGGAAACAATGCCCAGGATGCGGCACACCTCGTTTGAGGAAAGTTCGTAGTCGAGGGAAGAACCCTTGGCAGAACAGCCGGGATAGTAGCCTATTTTCATGGACGTACTCATGGACGGACTCCTTCTCGCTTTGCCCTTTCCTCATAGCGCTTGAAAATGCGGGCAACAGCCTTGGCTCCACCTTCCGGCACAACATGGGGCTTGAATCCAAGCTTGCCCTTGCTAAGAGCGCCTGGCGCAAGATCCACGTCCGTGGTCAGGCGCAGGGAGCGCAGCATGTACAAAACCATGGTTCCGATTTCAAAGCTGCGACCAAAGGCACGGACAGTGTTGAGGAAGGAAAGCCAGAACTTGTTCATGACAGGGACGTTGACCCTGTTTTCCCGTCTGGCCATGTGGCGCAACGTCTCCATGACATTGGCAACATCGATGTTGTTGGGGCAGCGCAGGCTGCACGTCGAACAGGACAGGCACATCCAGATGGATTTGGAGTTCAGCACCTTGTCCTTGAGTCCCAGCTGCACGGCGCGCATGATCTGATTGGTCTGCAGATCGTAGGTAAAGGCCGCGGGACAGCCCGCGGAGCAGTTCCCGCACTGATAGCAGTTTGAGACCTTTTGCCCGCTTTCGGCCTCGACCTCCCTAATGAAGGAGAGGTCTCGCCCGTGGACAATGTTTAATGGGGTATCTTGCATGGCAACTCCTCAGAAAAACCCGTTGGCAAGACGGATGGGTTTGAGGCGAGATGTGACGCTAGTCACAAGAGGCCTGTGCAAGCAGTTTCTTGGGCACAGGCCTCTGAAGATATGGACTTTACCGATAACTGTACCCTTTTTCAGCAACAAAGGCTAGAGGGGAGAGAATTTTGCGGCAAAAGGCACCCATGGCCAAGGTGTCGGGATAAGGCCGGATTGCTGTCACCTGCCCTTGCAGCGAGGATGCCCGCAAGGCCCGCTCGGCTGCCCCTGCATGGTCGTATCCTGCCAATATCCCGAACTTTTGCAGTTTTGTTGCGCTTTTCGTGACTGGCAGGGCCTATGGGAGAAAGGGGGAGAGACTCTTGCAAAAATATCGCTTTTGGCAAAAAAAAGGGTCGAAAACTCGAAGCTCCGGAGAGCCCCGGGGGATTGCAAGCACCAAAAAAAGCCTCTTCAGTGAGAAGAGGCCTTGGGCCACGAAGCCTTCGTGGCAGGGAGAACAAATGCCAAACCACGACTACCTTATTCTGCACGGCATCAATCTCAACATGTTTGGTCGTCGCGATGCGAGGGTGTACGGCACGGCCACGCTGGAAGACATCAACCGCGCCCTGCTCAATGTCGCAAGCCAGATGGGCGTGCGCCTGGACTTTTTTCAGTCCAACCACGAGGGGGCCATGGCAGAGCGCATACACCGCGCCCTGGACGACGGGACCAGGGGCGTTGTCATCAACGCTGGCGCCTGGACACACTACAGCTACGGCCTTCTGGACGCTCTGAATATCCTGTCTGTGCCCATTGTGGAAGTGCACATGTCTCATGTGGCAAGCAGAGAGGAGTTCAGGCGCCATTCCGTCATAGCCCCTGCCTGCTGCGGCACAATTGCCGGCTTTGGGGTGAACAGCTACCTTCTTGGGCTCATGGCCTTGGATCAGGTCGTGCAGGAAAGGGAGCAGAAGCTGCGCAGGGCGGAAGAGGCCTGCACAGGGCCAATACCTGGCATGATACCGGACCCCTTTGCCAGCTAGGGGCCCGGTAGGAGCCTTTTTTAGGCAAACTGCCTGCGGGCAGCGGCCAAGCCTTCCTTCGAGTTGCGGATGACGGATTCGTCCACGCAGAACGCGAGCCTGAAGTAGCCAGGGCAGCCGAAACCCGAGCCAGGCACGCCGAGAACGCGCTGCGAGGTGAGCACTTCGATGAAGGCCTTGTCGTCTGCTATGGGAGATTTGGGGAAGAAGTAGAAGCTTCCGCGGGGCATGTTGAACTCGTAGCCTGCCTCGGTGAGGACTTCGGCCATGGCGTTGCGACGCCTTGTGTAGATCTCTACGTCAACGCTTGCGCCAAGGGCAGCTGCCATGATGTGCTGGCCTATGATGGGCGCGTTCACATAGCCAAGGATGCGGTTTGTGATGGTGAGGGCTGCCATGAGCTCTCCCCTGTTTTCCAGCAAGGGCGAGACGGCTATGTAGCCTATGCGCTCGCCTGGCAGGGAGAGGTTCTTGGAGAAGGAGCTTACGCACACAGCGTAGGGGTAGAGGGGCAGCACCGAGGGCACCTCGGCTCCGTCGTAGGCAAGGAAGCGGTAGGGCTCGTCGGAAATGAGCCAGACGGGATGGTTGTATTCCCTGGTCTTTTTCTCGAGCAGGGACACAAGCTCCTTCAGTTCCTCAAGGGTGTAGATGGCACCAGTGGGGTTGTGGGGAGAGTTGATGAGCACGGCCCTGGTCCTTGGGGACATTGCCTTTTCCAATGCCTCCACATCCGGGGCAAAGGTGTCCTTCTTGCTTGGCACTGTGGCAAGGGTGCCGCCGTGGTTGGCAACATAGAAGCCGTATTCCACAAAGTAGGGCGCAAAGGTCAGCATTTCCTCGCCGGGATTGATGATGGCCTTGAGCAGGGCGTTCAGGGCAGAGGCAGCGCCTGCGGAAAGCAAAACGTCGTTTGCGGAAAGCTCGACGCCCTGTTCTTTCGAAAGCCATTTGGCAAGGGCCTCCCTGGCCCAGGGGGCGCCGGCATTGGGCGTATAGCCAAAGGCAAAGGCCTCGTGGGCCTTGTCTGCAAAGGCCTTCAGGCCGTCCACAACCTCTTTCGGAGCGGGAAGATCGGGATTGCCCAGGGAAAAGTCGTACACATTTTCTGGCCCGTATTTTTTCTTGAGCTCAATGCCTGCCTCGAACATGCGGCGGATGAGCGAAGAGTTCGCGACATAGCCCTGAACGGTCTGGGAAAGCAGTTCCATATGTTTTTGTCTGCGCTGTTAAGCCTGGCACAAGCAGGGGAGAGAGCGCAGCCTCCGTAAGAATTCTCCTGATGATGAATACGCAAGGCCCTTGTCTTCCCCTGTGCCCCTTGGGTCTCAAAAGCCCCTGAGGCGCACGGGAAGCCTGAGGCCAGCCGCAGTATTGTCTTGCAAGAAGAGGCTGGCCTGTCAAGCTGCGCCACCCCCGCCTTTGGCGGGGTGAAACAGGAGCAGACCGCATCCTTTCCCCTGTCACAGGGCAACAAAAAAGGGAGGAAAGTCTTCCTCCCTGTATCTGAAGTACAAATCCGGCTGGCTGTACCGTCTGACTGTACAGTTTGATTGTGCCGGATGAACAGTCTATTCGAGGGTGATAAGGTAGTCGCTGATGGCCAGGGGCTGGGACGAGTCCTTGCTCATGCAGTAGACTGTATAGCGGTAGGTCTTTTCGCTGGGATTGGAGGGGCAGGGGCTGCGGTACATGTTGAGCAGACCACCCTCGGGAATGATGTCCGCGCCGTCGGAATTCAGGCCGCCGTACACCCAGCGTCCCCCGCCAATGTAGCGCTCGGGAGAAGTGCCCACCAGGGAGACGCGAACCTCGTAGTAGCTGGTTCCTCTCGGGGGATTGTACACCGTGATTTCGGGAGAGATGCGCGAACAGCGATGCCTGTCGCCGAAATTGACCTCCACCCGTGTGCCTTCGGGTTCGTCTGGCGTGCTGGAAGCAGCACAACCGGCGAGAAGGGAAGATCCAAGAAGCACGCAGGAGAAGAGAAGGCACGAGAGACGGCCCATGGGAACCTCCGGAAAAGGGGCAGAAATTTTCTATAAATCCTAGCGCAAGGGCATTGCTTTGGCAAGACAATGAAAAGTGATTTCAGCGCTGGCCAGCGCCGAAGAACACGCATGTTCCAGGAAACGGCAGGAATGTGTGGCAAGTCTCTTCCCAGAGAGCGAATACCGTTGCGTGATCCTCAGGTGGCAGACAGGTGAAAAATCGCGCAAAGCCGGATTTCCCTGCGCATTTTCTCCCAAACCCTGTCTTTTTCAGGGGAAGGTCTTTTCCAGCACCCCTGTTTGCAGGGACAAAAAAACGGCGGACAAGCCGCCGTTGAAAGGTTGGGAAACTATTCGTCGTCCTCGTTTCTGGGGGTGAGCTTTGCCTCAACCCTTGTGCGTATGCGACGGCGCTCCTTCGTGGCCTCGGCTTCCTGGATGCGCTTGAGGGCAGGAATGGGCAGGCCGTTGTACATGGGCCAGAAGCCGGGGTAGAGCTCTGTCAATATGCTCGGATTGTTCAGGGAGAAGCCCTGGTTGTGGCGAACGCAGGCGCAAAGTGCCAGGGCGTGGGCCCAGGCCGGGGAGGGCGCAGTCCACAGGGGACCGTGCTCGCCTTCGTGCTCAAGGGGCGAAATTTCCGTGTTCAGGATCTTCAGACCGCAGGCTCTGGAGAAGCTTTCGCCTTCCCTTGCGATCTCGGGATCGATATTCTGGGGCACTGTGGCGTGTCCATGCTTCAGAGCCTGGGCGCAGGCAAGGGCAAAGGGCAGGGTTGCAAGGCTTTGCGGAAGGTTCTCGGGAACGGTCAGGGTCACGTCGGGAAGCTCGTACTTGCTGCCGGCCTCAAGGCGTACCCTCGAAGCGTCTGCGGTCAGAGAAAGGTTGAGCTGACCAAGGAGAGCCTCGACGGCCCTTGTTTCAACGCCTGCAGGCCAAAGACCTCTTAAGGAGATGGTTCCGCCAAGCACGGGAGCGAGGGAAAGAACAAGGGCGCTCAAACCGGGATCCATGGCAATTTCGGGCTCTGCGGGAAGGGTACCCTCCCAGGGAGCGATGTGAAGCCTGCTTCCCTCTTCCCTGATTTCGCAGCCTGCCATGGAAAGGGTGGGCAAGAGGAAGGAAAGCATGGACGAGCGCGCACCAGCGTCAAGGGCGCCCAAATCGATGACAATCTGCCTGCCGTAGAAGGGGGCTGCGATAATGAGGGCTTCCACAAATTCCGCAGGCAGATCCGCAGGAAGGACGATGGTATCCGGCAAAAGCCCGGAGCACTCCACTCTCAAGGGCAGGCCCTCGGTCTTGGGCACAAGGGGAATGATGCGGGAGCCAAGCTCGGGCAAAAAGTGGCGCAGGGGCGTAAAGTTTGCGAGCCTGAGCTCGGTTCCGCCGCTGAACCTTGTGTGTCCCGGCCTTCCGATATAATGGGCAAGGCCAAGGTAGAAGTTGAAGGGATTCTTGCCCACGTGCAGGACCTTGTCCGGCGTGCCGGCAGGGGTGCAGTCCGTGCCGTGACGGATGACATTGCCGTCGCGGTGCAGATTGGCTCCCATGAGGTTGAACATGTGCACGCAGTCGGACACTGCGTCGTTGACAAGGGCCTTGCCTATCTGCAGGGGCTTGCCTGTCATGGCAGCAATGGCAATCCACACCTGGGTTGCATGCTGATCCCTGGGACCTTCCATGTCGATGTTGACGGGTTTTTGCTGGGGGGCAAGGTTGAAGGCCGTCCTTCTTGTCTGGTTTTCCTCGGAGGGCGGAGGCAGGAAGTCCACTTCCTGCAAAAGATTGAACAGACGGCTGGTGAGCAGGGGGTCGGAGCTGATTTTCGAGGCCTGTCCTTCCCATGACTCACGCAAGAATCTTTCGTCCTGGGGGGTAAGTCTGTTTGATCCCCGCATCATGCGCACAAGCACGTTGTGGCGCTGCAAGAGGAGGGAAAGAATCTGTCTGTCTATGTCCCTGACGGTTTCCCGCATGGGCGGGCGCTTTTCCTGACTCGCGTCGTTCATCAAAATAGTTCGGCGCGGTACCACCCGGCAAAAGCTGGGAGAGAGCGCCGCCTCCTGTGTTGTGTTGAGGTGTGGGAGAGAAGGAAGGCGTGCGCCGCAAGGACGGCACATCTGCTTTCCTTTTGTCTTGGACATTGCTGTCTTTGCGGTCCTCTCAGCTGCTATGAATCCGTGGCAATTACTGAACAGGCCCTTGGGATGGCAATGCACGGGAATTGGAAGCTCCTGACAGGAGGAAGGGTCCTCGAAGCCAGGGAAGAAGGGGCATATACCCTAGCACGTGCATGGGCGCAAGCAAAATGAGGGCCTTGAGCCCATTTTTTGCAAGAGCATGGGGCTTTTTGAACCAACTCTGCCTGCTCATTCCCCACTCGTAAGAGTGGGGTTAGCAGGCAGGTTATCCTGTTGTAGTTTGTATAACGGGTCGTAAACGCAAAAGAAACAAAAGGTAACTTTGGTATGTGTGCGTGATAGCCATTTCAGAATTGCTAAAGAGATAGAAGCCTGTTATGTCAAGTCCTATCATCTTCCACCTGTTCTGCGCATGA
>ENA-ORSJ01001918-ORSJ01001918.1-human-gut-metagenome-genome-assembly--contig:-NODE-1918-length-15248-cov-3.867241_pt1 | contig 15248 bp, 14 predicted proteins | sample MGYA00242191_ERZ509158 | MGnify/ENA primary metagenome ERZ509158 (study PRJEB26280, sample SAMEA2338623) | human gut metagenome | biome: human gut; feature: human-associated habitat; material: faeces...
ATAAGGATTATTCCGTTGTGAAAACATTAGGTTGGCCCGTCGTCCTCAACGGCGGGCATTTTTCGGATTATACCACGAAGAAAAACTTTCCCTGACATGATGAAAGAGACTATCGACGACTTTGAGATAATGGCTCCGGTGGGCAGCCGCGAGAGTCTGCAGGCCGCCATACAGGCGGGCGCCGGCTCGGTGTACTTCGGCATAGGGCGGCTGAACATGAGGGCGCACTCGGCCAACACGTTCACCGTTGACGACCTGCGCGACATCGCCGCGACGTGCGCCGGACACGGCATAAAGACTTACCTGACGGTGAACACCGTAATATACGACGACGACATGGCCGACATGCACGAGATTGTCGACGCCGCTCTCGAGGCCGGAATAAGCGCCGTGATAGCCAGCGACATGGCCGTAATAACGTATTGCCGCAAGGTGGGTATGGAGGTTCACCTCTCGACGCAGCTCAACATCAGCAACATCGAGGCGCTGACGTTCTACGCCCAGTTTGCCGACGTGGCCGTGCTGGCGCGCGAACTCAACATGGACCAGGTGGCGAAGATACACGAGCAGGCCGTAAGCCGCAACCTGCGCGGCCCCTCGGGACGGACCCTGCGCATAGAGATGTTCTGCCACGGGGCGCTGTGCATGGCCGTAAGCGGCAAATGTTATTTAAGTCTCGACAACGCGGGGCGCTCGGCCAACCGCGGCGAATGCATGCAACTGTGCCGCAGGTCGTACACCGTGACCGACAACGAGACGGGCACGCAGCTCGAAATCGACAACAAGTATATCATGAGTCCGAAGGACTTGAAGACAATACGCTTCATCGACCGCATGATGAAGGCCGGCGTGCGCGTGTTCAAGATAGAGGGACGGGCGCGCGGACCGGAGTACGTCTACACCGTGGTGAAGTGCTACAAGGAGGCCATCGCCTCGGTGCTCGACGGCACGTTTACCGACGAGCGCAAGGATGAATGGGACGAACGGCTGGCCACAGTGTTCAACCGTGGCTTCTGGGACGGCTACTACCAGGGGCAGACTCTCGGCGAGTGGAACAAGAACTACGGCTCAAACGCCACCGAACGCAAGGTGTACGTGGGCCGTGGAGTCAAGTATTTCTCCAAGCTCGGAGTAGCCGAGTTCAAGTGTGAGGCCTGCGAGTTCTCCGTCGGCGACAAGATGCTCGTCACCGGTCCCACGACAGGCGTGATGTACGTCACCGTAGACGAGATACACGACGACACCCACGCGGTAACCACCGCGCAAAAAGGCACCCGTGTGGCGTTCAAGGTTCCCGCCAAGGTAAGGCCCAGCGACAAGTTGTTCAAGATAGTGAAAGTTAATCAAGGAAGTTAAAGGAGTTAGAGAAGCTAGAGAAGTTATAGCCAAAATGCCTTGCCGCATGGTAGACATGGTAATGGCTTTAACTTCTTAACGAGCAAAGCGAGTGATAACTTCTTTAACTTCTATAACTTCAAAAAGAATACCAATTATGACAATCAACGAAGCACAAGACGAGGTAATCGAGGAGTTTTCCGACTTTACGGACTGGATGGATAAATACCAGTTACTCATAGACTTAGGCAACGAGCAGCAGCCGCTCGACCAGAAATACAAGACAGAGGACAACCTCATTGACGGCTGCCAGAGCCGCGTGTGGCTGCAGGCCGACTACGACGGCAACGTGATAACATTCACTGCGGAGAGCGACGCGCTCATCGTGAAGGGCATCATAGCACTACTCATACAGGTGCTCAGCGGACACACGCCGAAGGAGATACTCGACGCCGACCTGTATTTCATCGACCGCATAGGTCTGAAAGAGCATCTGTCGCCCACGCGCTCCAACGGTCTGCTGGCCATGGTGAAGCAGATACGCATGTATGCGCTGGCTTTCAGCGAGAAGGACGGAGGCGCAAAGTAGCCTCCGTATCTTGACCGAAACAACCTGACGAACATCAACTTAGCAAACCACCTAATAACAACGAGGATGAGAAAAATTATCTTTACGCTGGCTGCCATAGCCATAGCTGTAAGCACGCAGGCGCAGCAGAGACGCGAGAAAACGACGTTCCAGACGTCAGGACAGTGGAAACCGGTGACCGACATCAGGGCCGACGCCGTAATGGTTTACGGAGCCAACAACCGCCCGCGCATGACTTTCAGACAGAGAGTGCAGTCGTGGCGCGACAGAGGATACACCACGCATTTCATGACCGGCATAGCCTGGGGAGACTATCAGGACTACTTCACCGGCAAATGGGACGGCAAATGGCATCTGGACGAGGGACAGAAGACCATGCGTGGCGACACTATATGGCACGGACACCTCATTCCCTACATCGTGCCGACGATGAACTACCTGAAGTATTTCAAGGAACGGCACATCAAACCGGTGATAGACGCCGGCATAGACGCAATATTCCTCGAGGAACCTGAGTTCTGGGCGCGCAGCGGATACAGCGAGGCGTTCAAGCGCGAATGGAAGGATTACTACGGATTCGACTGGCGGCCGCAACACGAGTCGGCCGAGAACACGTATCTGTCGAACAAACTTAAATATCATCTTTACTACCGTGCGCTCGACGAGGCGTTCACCTACGCCAAGCAGTACGGCCGAGAGAAGGGCATGGACGTGCGCTGCTATGTGCCCACCCACTCGCTGCTCAACTACTCGCAGTGGCAGATAGTGTCGCCTGAAGCGTCGCTTGCGTCGATGAACAGTTGCGACGGTTACATCGCACAGGTGTGGACCGGCACGTCGCGCGAGCCCAACTACTTCAACGGCAAGGCGCGCGAACGGGTGTTCGAGACGGCTTTTCTGGAGTACGGATGCATGGAGTCGATGACACGACCCACGGGCCGCAAGATGTTCTTCCTCACCGACCCGATAGAGGACCGCGCCAAGGACTGGCAGGACTATAAGCGCAACTATCAGGCCACATTCACCGCACAGCTGCTCTATCCGCAGATTGCCGACTACGAGGTGATGCCCTGGCCCGACCGCATATACGAAGGACTCTACCGCGTGAGCGCCGACAGCAAGAAGAAGGCGCGCATCCCGCGCTTCTACTCTACGCAGATGCAGGTGATGATAAACACGCTGAACAACATGCCTCTGTCCGACAACCGCGTGAGCGGATCGCAGGGCGTGAGCGTGCTCATGGCCAACTCGCTAATGTTCCAGCGCTCTCCGCAACCCGTGGAGGGTTACGACGACCCGCAGCTGAGCAACTTCTACGGCGAGGCTCTGCCGCTTCTCAAGCGGGGAATACCGGTATCAATCATGCACATTGAGAACACAGGATATGCCGACACGTGGAAGAACACGAAGGTGCTGCTCATGTCTTACTCGAACATGAAGCCGCTCGACGCCGAATATCACAAGCACATCGCGCAGTGGGTGGCTGACGGCGGACAGCTGATATACAGCGGACGCGACGACGATCCGTACCAGAGCGTGCTGGAATGGTGGAACCAGAACGGCAACAAATACAAGACTCCGTCGGAGCATCTGTTCGAGTTGATGGGCATGCCGCGCGATGCTGCCGAGGGAACTTACGAATATGGCAAGGGCAAAGTTTATGTACTGCGCCACGATCCTAAGGAGTATGTGCTCAAGAAAGGCGGCGACGCCAAGCTCATGGAGACCGTGCGCGAGGCATACGGCAAGCTCGACATAAAGAATTCGTTCTATCTCGAACGCGGATGCTACACTCTTGCAGCAGTCGTTGACGAGAGCGAGGCGGGCGATGAACCGCTCACTCTGAAAGGCAAGTTCATCGATCTGTTCGATCCTGAGCTGCCCGTACTGCGTGAGAAAATCGTAAATCCGGGCGAGCAGGCATTCCTCTTCGACATCTCAAGAGTGAAAAACAAGAAACAGCCACAGGTGCTTGCCGCAGCGTCGCGCCAGTATGACGAGCAGCGTACAGCCGGAAGCTACTCGTTCGTGGCAAAGAGTCCGGCTCAGACATCTAACGTAATGCGCATTCTCCTGCCCAAGAAGCCGAAGAGCGTGAAGCTCAACGGCACGGCGACAGACGCATGGCAGTGGAACGAAAACGACCAGAACACGATGCTGCTGAAGTTCGAGAACGACCCGGACGGCGTGAAGGTGGACATCAAATGGTGACAAACCAGACAGCATAAGGCAACATATAAAACCATATAAATATACATAACGCGACGAAGCCGGCACCCTAAGCGCCGGCTTCGCTGCCTGAAAACAACAACTGAAAATGAGAAAACTCAGAACAATAGAGATGCAACGGCTCACGATAGATGAGTTCAAACAGTCGGAAAAACTGCCGCTCACGGTGGTGCTCGACGACGTGCGCTCGCTCCACAACGTGGGAGCTGTGTTCCGTACGTGCGACGCCTTCCGTGTGGAACGCGTATGTCTGTGCGGCATAACGGCCACACCGCCCAACGCGGAGATACACAAAACAGCACTCGGAGGCGAGGACTCTGTGGACTGGACCTACTATCCCACAGCCGTGGAAGCCGTGAAACGCCTGCACGACGAGGGCTATGTCATCGCGTCGGTGGAACAGGCCGAGGGCTCGACAATGCTCGACCGCCTTACTCTCGACACGTCGCGCCGCTACGCAGTGGTGCTTGGCAACGAGGTGAAAGGCGTAAACCAGGAAGTCGTGGACCTCTCCGACATGTGCATAGAGATACCGCAGTTCGGCACGAAACACTCGCTTAACGTGAGTGTGGCGGGCGGAATCATAGTGTGGGAATTTGCCAAAAGACTCATGTCAACGTCGATAGCGCGTGATGAATGATGCTCCGCACTACAACAGACAACATCATACAGCTCCTCATAAGCAATGCCCTTATGAGGAGCTTTCATATCTGTAATAAACGATTTCACGCAAGACAACGGCATGAAAAGCATAAAATCACGGCGACAAAACATATTCATCAACAACCCGGAACGAACATAGAGACACCGGATTATGCGTCCGCCGCCGGAAAAATGATGCCACACACGCCGCCCTTACGCTCCATTCCACCATCTGACACGCCATGTTCCCGCCTCCGGAACTGACAAAACAAAAGAAAAACGCGCAAATATTCTACATTTCAAAATTAAATATATACTTTTGTATGACAGATGTTCAAATCTGCCGCGGAGTGCTCCGCACACTTAACTAAAAACAAACTTACCTATGATAACTTTTCTTATTAGTGTCATAGCCCTGATTGTGGGCTATATGATTTACGGACGCGTGGTAGAGCGCGTGTTCGGTCCCGACAATCGTCCTACGCCTGCCGTGAGCAAGGCCGACGGCGTTGACTACATCGTCATGCCGGGATGGAAGACATTTATGATACAATTTCTCAACATCGCGGGCACCGGTCCGATATTCGGAGCCATCATGGGCGCGAAGTTCGGACCGTCTGCCTATCTGTGGATTGTCTTCGGTTGCATCTTCGCCGGAGCCGTGCACGACTATTTCAGCGGCATGCTATCCATGCGTCACGGCGGCGCAGGCCTGCCCGAGCTTGTGGGTGTCTATCTCGGCAAAAACACAAAGAAGGTGATGCTTGTGTTCTCGGTGTTCATGCTGATGATGGTTGGCACGGTGTTCGTTTACAGTCCGGCGCTCATCCTCGGCGACATCTGCGGCGACTCGCTCACGTGGGTTTACGTCTGGTGCATCGTCATCTTCGCCTACTATTTCCTCGCAACGCTGCTGCCTATCGACAAGATCATCGGCAAGATATATCCCCTCTTCGCCGTCGCCATGCTCTTCATGGCTGTGGCACTCATGGTGGTACTGATAGTGAAATGGCCGTCGCTGCCCGAACTTACCGACGGTCTCTCGAACATGAGTCCGGCATCCGGACCAATATTCCCGTGCCTGTTCATAACCATTGCGTGCGGAGCGGTGAGCGGATTCCACGCCACGCAGAGCCCGCTCATGGCCCGTTGTGCCGGCAGCGAGAAGCAGGGACGTCCGCTGTTCTACGGAGCCATGATAACCGAAGGCATAGTAGCACTGATATGGGCAACGGTCTCGATGTACTTCTTCTACGGAGGCGCGGCACAGGAACTGGGCAAGGCGCTCACGCTTCAGGCTCCCGAGGTGGTCACTTCGGTATCGTCGGGCTGGCTCGGACTATTCGGCGGCGCACTGGCAATACTCGGTGTGGTGGCTGCCCCGATAACAAGCGGTGACACGGCACTGCGCAGCGCGCGCCTCATCATAGCCGAGGCGCTGGGCATTGAGCAGCACAGCGTGCGCCGGCGCATGTTCATCTGCATACCGCTGTTCGCCGCAACGCTCGCCCTGCTGTGGTTCAACATAGCCGACGAGAACGGTTTCAACGTCATCTGGAGCTGGTTCGGATGGGCCAACCAGACGCTCGCCGTGTTCACGCTGTGGACCATCACCGTGTATCTTGTGCGCAAGTCGAAACCTTACATCGTCGCGCTCATCCCGGCAATGTTCATGACCGCCGTGTGCACATCGTTTCTCATGGTGTCAAAAAACGCCTTCGCACTGAACGCAGCGGAGGGATATGAGATTGGTGTTGCGGCATTCGTGCTCTCCGGAGTGCTGTTCGCCGTATGGATGGCGCGCCGCAAGAAGACGCTGACAGACAAGAAAGAAAATGACTGACAATAAACCCTAACCGGTCATCAGACAGCATGTGTTTTATATATTTCATGCATTCATGCTTTCAGCCGTCTTTTTGTTTTCTGTTGGCCTCTTTTCTTTGGATGTTTCTTGACATAGCCCGCTATGCCTGCAAAAAATCCAACGAAAATATGCTCAATATAAAACAAAAATACTGACTGAATTCTAATGACCGATTAGGGTTAAAGGAAAGAACACCTGAAAGATAAAGACTACGGTGCCGGCCCCATTATCCGGCGCCACGACAAAAGCCCTGCCACGCTAAAATAACAGCATGGCAGGGCTTTCTATTTTGTTCATCCGCACGGCGTAAAGGCGCATCGGGCGATGCGGAAACGCCGCGGGGCAGTCTTATAAAGGAAATAAACGCGACGCACCGTCACATGAAACGCAGCGTGCCGAAGAACTCGGGGCAGTGGAAATCGGGGCGCGGCAGACTGATGGCGTTCCACGACAGGAAGTGAGGACGGGGCAGAAGGTCGCCGCACTTGTAGAAGTTGGCGCGCATGGTGCGGCCGTCGAGCGGTGCGGCACCGTGCATGAAAAGTGCCGACACGGGCACTCTAAGCGCCACCTGCCACGTCTGTTGTCCGGCGCGGGTGTCGAAAGGAGCGCGTCCGAGCGACGCCCAGCGACCGACACTGTCGAGCACCTGCCGCGGCGCATGGCTACGTCCGGCACGTCCCTTGCCGCCTCCTATGAGCAGCTGTCCGGCGCAGTTGCACTCCACATTGTAATAAACGCCGTCGTCGGCGGGCGACACGAAGAACTCCACACACGAGTCTTCCCACACACGGCCGTTGTCCTCAGGCGCAACAGCGCGCACGGCCTCCTCGCTCACCACGTAATGCAGCAGTATGGCGTCGCCCGTATGGGCTATGCGGAACGCCGCCGCGGGACGGTAGGGCCAGTCGGGCCAATTGAGCGAATCAATCTTCTGAAACTCCACTCCGGTCTCATCCATCAGCGCGGGAATGTCAGCCGCCACGGCCGTGGCGTCGAGCCTTGTCCCAGATAATTCTTTCATGTCTTTATTGTCTTAAATTCGTTTTATTCTTGTTTTACGTTCATTCATTGCCTGCGCCGCGGACGCCCTGCAAGACGCATCTTCCTGAGGACGGCATCACCACCCGTGGCGCGCGCGTTTATGCAAATTCCTCTTTACATACGTTTACATTCGGCTCACCGGATTTAACTTTTCATTTTTCTCATTCTGGAAAAATCCACTGCCTCTCCGGCCTCTCAAAAAGCCCGTTTTGCACAGACGGCAGAGCCGGAAACAGGCGGACGATTTGCGAAAGAGCCTTTTTCGCATCCCGAAAAAGGCCATATCAGAGGCCGAAATGCACCATATCGGCACACGAAATGGGCCATATCAGAGTGCGAAATGGGCCATTTCGCAAGACGTGTGACAGGACATCGGAAAGCGTTGTTCCGTAAACGGCTGTTTATCAACGCATTACCAAAACCGCGATTTTTCGCGTTTTTTCGCACAAAATTGTTCTCCGTGGATTTCAGAGCGGTTTTTGAGCGTTTTCGACGGTGAGAATTTAACTTCTCCGACATCATTTTATATATTTTTATACAATGCCGACGCCATATCACGCCGCCGCCATATCATCATCCGTCACAGGCACGACTCGACGAAGGCACGCATCTCTCCGGCGTGCTCCTCGGCGCTCTGCAGCAGCCTCAGCTGGGCCCGTGTGCGCACGAGGTTGTGCAGTTCGTACTGTGTTTTGTAGTAAGTGTCGCCGTTGATGTAGTCGGTCAGGAACCTCACGCACTGCATATAGGGGAACAGCGCGGCGGCGTATGGCAGATGATCGGTCTCGACAGGCAGAAGGAAACTGCGCGCCGACTCGATGTATCCGCGCGTGAATGCACGGAATATGTCCATGTCGAAGCTGACGTTCTCAAGGTTGGGATCGTCCTCAAGGCCCGTGTTCGCGGCCGAACGGAGGAAGTCGCCGTAGTCGGAGAAGATGTAGTTGGGCATCACCGTGTCGAGGTCTATCACGCAGAGCACGCTGCCGTCCTCGTCGAACATGATGTTGTTCACCTTCGTGTCGCAGTGGCACACACGCTTGGGCAGCACGCCTTCGCGGTGAAGACGCTCGGCCACGCACATGTCTTTGGCTCTTCGCTCCACCTCGCCGAGTATGTCGCGCACACCCTTCACGCGTCCGGCGGCGTCGGCCTCGACGGCATCGCTCAGCTGGCGCAGGCGGAACTCCATGTTGTGGAAGTCGGGAATGATCTCGCCCGGCATCTCAGGCATGTCGGCAAGCATGGCCTCAAAGCGTCCGAAAGCCAGACCGGCACGCTGCGAGTAGTCGGCGTTCACTATGTCGAACGTCCTGGCGCGCGGAATGAACACCGTCATGCGCCAGTAGTTGTCGCCCTCGCGGCGGTAGGTCTTTCCGTCGTCCGCAGCCACCACGGTGAGCGTCTTGCGGCCGATGTCGTCCTCGCCCGCCTCGCGCAGCTTGCGGCGTATGTGGTCGGTCACGGTCACGATGTTGCGCTGCAACATGTCAACGTCGGTGAATATGGCGGTGTTGATGCGCTGCAGAACATAGTCGGGCGCATCCTCCTCGGCGGTCGTCACCTTGTAGGTGTCGTTTATCAGTCCCGCCCCGAGCGGCTCCACGCTCACGGGTGTGCCCTTGGTGAGGAAATGTGAGACAATCGATAAAAGGTCGTTCATAATCAGACAGGTTATTGGTTATTTGGTTTTGGGGTTTCATATGGGCGTGTCGTCCATCAACGCACGCCTCGTTCTCTTATACATGCACGGCTACATACTGTTCGTCTGCACCCGGCAGCACGGCACGGCATCGCCCGTCGCACGGAGCCATGAATAGCCCTCTTCAGAAAGACAAGGCCTATAACATGTCATGACACACGCCACTCCACCATACAACAGTCCGGCCGGCGCATAGCATGAAGCCGGGAAAAGCCGCACTGAAACAAAAAACACGCGATGCAGTCCTTTGAAAGGAATGCCACGCGTGTTATGATAAACTTAAATTCTATTTACTGTTTACACGGAACGTATTAATCCTCCGCCGGAGAGAAGTCGTCCTTTCCCACTCCGCAAAGCGGGCATACCCAATCTTCGGGCAGATCTTCAAACGCTGTTCCGGGAGCTACTCCGTTCTCCGGATCGCCAACCTCAGGATCATATACATATCCACATGTATCACATACATACTTTTTCATATTCAATCAATATTTTTCTGTTATCGCGACAGCAACCGCCAACCGTTGGCGTCGCCCGCATTCACAAAGATATGTTATTTATCAGAATACATCGCCCATACAGCCGTGTTTTTTATATATTTTAACCAAACGGAAAATTATTTATAACAAGCAGATACACTCTTTGTATATTTTTTTTTGATAATTAATGTATTATTTATAAATTTGAACATTCTAAAATTTATATACCTAAACCACAAAATAATATTCTAATAAAGATGATAAATAAAAGAGCTTTTTCTCCTATTTCTGTTTATATTCCCAATCTAACAAAAAGAACTGACAGGAAAGCATCAATCGAAAAACAATTTAAAAATAAAAATGAGTTTGAACTAAATATTGTACAAGCTATAGAACATAAGATTGGTGCATTTGGACTTTGGCAAACATTTATGAATATAGTCAGAAATGAATATAATAAAAAAAGCAATTTTTTTATATTTTGTGAGGACGACCATGTTTTCACAGAAAATTATAATAAAGAATATCTCTTTGAAAGAATAATGGAAGCTGATTTTCTAAAAGCAGATATATTATCCGGAGGAGTAAGTTGGATGATGACACCAATACAATGCAGTAAACATCTTTTTTGGCTGGAAAGATTCAATGGAATGCAATTCACAATTATTTATTCACGTTTCTATGAAACATTAATTCAAGCTGATACAAAAGAGGGATTCACCACTGATATTAAAATTTCCGACTTAAGTGATAATATTTTTGTTATGAATCCATACATATCAATACAAAAAGAGTTTGGATATTCTGATGTTACTTCATCCAATAATAAAAAAGGTTATGTTAATGGATTATTCCAAACAACAAGTAACAGATTACGTATACTTGATAAAGTAAAAAACTTTTATAACAAATAAACAATATGGGAGAAAATATATTCAATATACCAACATATATTATATGCAATAATAATACAAATAATAACATATCTATAAAACATGAGTTCTCAGAACGCGAGGAATTTGAATTACACGTAATAAATATTGGCATAAAAGATATAGCGTCAAACATCTGGATTGAACTAAGAAAAATCATAAAACAGAAAAAAGCAGAAGCAAACGATGATGTCATAATAATCTGTACTGATTGGCATCGGTTTTCTGAGAATTATAATTATAATACACTCATTAATAACATTATAAATGGAGCAGAATTAGGAGCACAAATCATTTTTGGCGGATGCGAAAATGTTCTCGATATAATACATGTAAAAGATAATTTATTTTGGACTAACAAAATAAAGGAATCAGCATTTATAATAATATTCCGTTCGGCATTCGATACAATCATCCGTTCTAGACGTCATAAAAATGAGACTTTAACAAATATATTATCAAGGAATATTCCTAATAAGTTCATTATTTTCCCATTTATATCAAAAATAATAACTAAAGAAAAACAAATTAATAACAATATTAATGAAAAACAAACAAATAAAACATCTGAAGAAAAGTTTAAAACATATACACGAATTATGAAAAAATATAATTTAAAATAATCTATAAATTAAACGTTATCTATAAGGTTTATCACATACATATATGAAGAAATCATTTCCACATTATACTCAATTTGACGCAATGGATTGCGGTCCTACATGCTTACGCATGATAGCAAAATATTATGGACGCAGTTATTCTTTGGCAGAACTTCGCAAGCGTTCATTTCTCACAAAAGAAGGAGTTTCGATGCTTGGGATAAGTGACGCAGCGGAAATGATAGGATTTAGAACTCAAGGAATCAGAATCACATCTGACCAACTTATAAATGATGTTCCTACTCCATGCATCTTACATTGGAACCAAAATCACTTTGTTGTATGTTATAAAATAAAAAAACAAAAAAAAGACTGTTTAATTTCAATAAGAGAGTATCTAACGATAATTATAAATTTTATATATCTGATCCTGCACAAGGAAAGGCCGTATTTACAAAACAAGAATTAGAAAAATGCTGGATAAGTACTAAACGTGATAATGAAAATAAGGGCACTGCTCTTATTCTATATCCAACACCGGCATTTTATGATGATGAGGTCTATGAGAAAAATAAAGACGAAAAAGAGCAAAAGGTGGGATTAGGTTATTTTGCCCGTTATTTAATTCCACACAAATCACAAATAATACAACTGATACTCGCAATGGGGGTGACCACGGTATTACAGTTGATTTTTCCATTTTTATCTCAAACTATGGTTGATAGTGGTATTGGAAACCAAAATCTGAGTCTTATCACACTTATTCTTATTGCTCAGCTTGTCCTTTATTTCACGCAGCTGGGAATAGAGTTCCTTAGAAGTTGGGTCGTTTTACACACAACAACACGCATCAACATTGCCCTTATATCGGACTTTCTTATCAAGCTAATGCGCATGCCAATAGCATATTTCGATACTAAAATGATTGGAGATATTATGCAACGAATTGGAGATCATGACCGCATACAAACATTTTTGACAGGAACATCTATAAATGTAATTTTTTCATTAACAAACTTCATTATATTCAGTTTTATACTTGCATACTATAATTTAACAATATTAGGTATTTTTTTTATAGGAAATACTTTATATGTGCTTTGGATATTGGCTTTCATGCGCTACCGCCGTGAATTAGACCAGCGTAGATTTTCACAAGCATCAGCAGACCAAAGTAATATGGTGGAACTTGTCACAGGTATGCAGGAAATCAAACTGACAAACAGTGAAAAGCAAAAACGTTGGAAATGGGAACGCATTCAGGTAAAATTATTCAAAATAAGCATGAAAGGCCTGGCACTAGGTCAATATCAACAGATAGGTTCTTCTTTCTTTAACCAACTGACAAGTCTTACGATAAGTTACATAGCCGCACGTTCTGTTGTAGAAGGACAAATGACACTCGGTATGATGATGTCAATGAGTTATATTATCGGACAGCTATCAGCTCCAGTGAGTCAATTTATCGGTTTCACACAATCTTTACAAGATGCCAAAATCAGTCTTGAACGTTTAGGGGAAATACATAATAAGAAAGATGAGGAAGAACATTCCGAATCAAAACTATATGAACTTCCTGAAGACAAATCTATCAGTATACGAAATCTGTGGTTCAGTTATGACGGAGCCGACCGGGACTATGCATTAGAAAATATCAACATAGATATTCCACAAGGAAAAACAACAGCAATAGTCGGAGCCAGTGGCAGTGGAAAAACAACACTTATAAAACTCATATTAGGGTTCTACAAACCAAACAAAGGAACCATCCATATAGGACAGATTCCTCTCCAAAACATAAATAATCATGTATGGCGTGACCGTACGGGAGTTGTAATGCAGGAAGGTTTCATCTTTTCTGATACAATTGCAGGTAATATTGCAGTGGGTGCAGATTATATTGATAAACAAAGATTGTTACATGCTGTAAAAACAGCAAATATAAAAGAATATATTGACGGACTTCCTCTTGCATATAATACAAAAATAGGTATGGAGGGAAAAGGTATTAGTCAAGGACAAAAACAACGCATAATAATAGCAAGAGCTGTATATAAAGATCCTGAGTATTTGTTTTTTGACGAAGCTACAAATTCACTTGATGCAACCAATGAAAAAAAAATAATGGATAATCTTGAGGATTTCAAACAAGGTAAAACCGTGATAATTGTAGCACACAGACTCAGTACAGTGCAGAATGCAGACAATATAATTGTACTGGATAAAGGTAAAGTTGTTGAACAAGGTACTCACAGACAACTGACTGCAAAAAAAGGAGCATATTACACCTTGGTAAAAAATCAACTGGAATTGGGAAACTGATATTATTATGAAAAGACAAGATACTGATAATAATAAGGAAATTGACGAGATTGAGTTGAGAAGTGAGGATGTCCAGGAAGTTTTAGGGCAAACCCCGTCATGGATTCTACGTCGTGGAATATTCATGTTGACAATCTTTGTATTTGTCCTGCTTGCAGGATCGTGGTTCTTCAAGTATCCACAGGTAGTGAACGCAACAATAACCCTTACATCCCAGAATCCTCCAGCTAATATTGTAGCTAAGACATCGGGAGCGATTGCTGACATATATGTAAAAGACGGACAAAAAGTCCGGTCAGGACAAAGACTTGTCTTGATAGACAATCCTGCTTTAGTAAAAGACGTTGATTCTCTTTCTGCTGAACTTGAACGAATAACTGATGCAATAAACAAGATGCTTATATATCACATCCGTAATAATAGGATGAAGTTAGGCTCTATGCAGAATGACTTTTCAACAATGATGTTAAAACTGGACAATTATAATCAGTTTATTACATTAAATTATTATCCGCAGAAAATAGCTGCAAGTCAAAGACTTCTTGAAATATGCAAGCGGCAGACATCATCTGCATTAAGGCAACAGACTATTGTCAACAAACAGTACGAACTACAAAAGAAAAATTATAACAGATCTCAGATTCTTCACAAGAAAGGACTTATATCCGATGAAGATTTCGAACAATCTGGAAATACTCTCCTGCAAAGTGAACTAAATGTTGCAAATGCAACGGATAACGTAACAAACAACAGATCGCAACAATTACAAATAAGCTCGGAAATCACCGAGCTTAAACAACAATATGCAGAACAGCTCAGTAATATCATAACTGATATGAAATCATCTATAAATCAACTTATAAACGACATTGCCACATGGCAAATGACTTATCTTATAACAAGTCCTGTAAACGGCACCGTAACATTCACAAATTTCTGGGCGAAGAATCAAAACGTGGAAGCAGGAAAAGTTGTTTTCAGTGTGGTACCTTCACATACACCAGCCTTGATCGGGAAAGTTCAATTACCTGCACTCGGAGCGGGAAGAGTAAAAAAAGGACAAAAAGTAAATGTAAGTTTTGATAATTTTCCAGAGAAAGAATTTGGAATTGTAAAAGGAATTGTACGACGAATATCATTAATACCAACAAACGAAAATAATTATATCGTAGAAGTTGAGTTTCCTGATGGTTTAAAAACTTCGTACGGGAAATATCTTCCAATATCACAACAAATGTCAGGAAGTGCAAGCATTATTACAGAAGATACAAGACTTATTGAACAATTACTACAACCAATTAAAAAAGTTCTATACAACAATACATAAACATCCATGAAATCACGGATGTTTATGTATATGTACTTGAATATTTTTATTATATGCAATAATACATTTATTTGTTTTATACAAATGCAAAACAATAACTCAAGAAATATTTCTACCACAATTGGAATTTATTCACAGAACTCTTTTTTTAAAGGATGGAACAGTTTGTTTCTTGTTCCCAATG
>ENA-ORSJ01001921-ORSJ01001921.1-human-gut-metagenome-genome-assembly--contig:-NODE-1921-length-15230-cov-3.075124_pt1 | contig 15230 bp, 9 predicted proteins | sample MGYA00242191_ERZ509158 | MGnify/ENA primary metagenome ERZ509158 (study PRJEB26280, sample SAMEA2338623) | human gut metagenome | biome: human gut; feature: human-associated habitat; material: faeces...
GCGTCCGCATCGGCTATTCAAAACTGTTTGGACTTATTCTTTGGCCCTTTCGTCGTGGTCGCGCTCCACATCAACGGAAGCGGACTCATGCATGCCAAGCAGGATGTTCTGGTGACCGAAGATAATGTGCTGCACAACCTCCGGCCTTGCCACAGTGGTGAGCTCACCAAGGTCCTCTAACGTCGCACCACCGGCTATCTTGCGCAAGATGCGGCGTATGACCTTGCCGGAATGAGTCTTGGGCAGGGCTTCCACAAACTGTATGTATTCCGGGCTTGCCAGGGCGCCAATGTCGCGGCGAACAGTTTCCACCAGCTTCTTGCGCAAAGAATCGGTCCACGGCACCTCGTCCCTGGTGACAATGTAAACGTAGATGGCCTCACCCTTCAGAGGATGGGGCATGGGCACAACGGCTGCCTCGCCCACTTCCTCGCAGGAGGCGAGCACGGCCTCGATTTCGGCAGTGGAGAGCCTGTGGCCGGAGACGTTGATGCTGTCGTCTATGCGTCCCAGGATCCAGAAATAGCCGTCCTCGTCCACTTCCGCACCGTCGCCGGACTCGTAGCAGCCAAAGCGACTGAAGTAGGACTGGTACTTTGCCTCATCGTTGTAGACGCCAAGCATGATGCCGGGCCAGGGCTTGCGAATGACAAGGTGGCCGGACTGGCGATCCTCGCTTGTGTCCATGTCGGGCGAGGTGGAATCGCGCATGACGGTGGCGTCAATGCCTGGCAGCGGTCTTGTGGCGGAACCGGGCTTCAGGCGTGTGGCATAGGGCAGGGGCGCAATCATGGCGCCTCCTGTCTCGGTCTGCCACCATGTGTCCACGATGGGCAGTTCGCTGTCGCCGATATTGCGGTAGTACCACTGCCAGACCTCGGGACTTATGGGCTCGCCAACGGAGCCCAGGATGCGCAGGGTGCGCAGATCGTAGCGCTCGCACCAGGCCTCGCCCAAGCGCATGAGGGAGCGGATGACAGTGGGGGCGGTGTAGAGGATGTTCACGCGGAACTTTTCCACTATGCGCCAGTAGCGGTCGGGCTTGGGCCAGGTGGGCACGCCCTCGAACATGAGGACAGTGGCACCAAGGGCCAGGGGGCCGTAGACGCCATAGGTGTGGCCAGTGATCCAGCCTATGTCGGCAGTGCACCAGTGCACATCGTCGTCGTGCATGTCAAAAAGCCACTGAGTGGTGTGGGCAGCATAGGTGAGATAGCCGCCTGTGGAGTGCAGAACACCAGTGGGCTTGCCGGTGCTGCCGCTTGTGTGCAGCAAAAAGAGCGGATCCGTGGAATTCATGCGCTCGCAAGGGTAATCCACGTCCAGGGTGAAGTCCTCGACCAAGTCGTGCCACCAGATGTCACGGTTGGGCTGCATCTTGACGTCTTCAAGGTTGGCGTGGTTCACGACAACCACATGGGCGACGGAGGGGCACTTTTCGATGATGGGATCAAGATTGGCCTTGAGAGGCTTTTTCTTGCCGGCACGAATGGCAGCGTCGGCAGTGATCACGATCTTGGCCTTGGCGCCCTGGATACGGCTGCGCACGCCACCCCCGGCATAGCCGGAGAAAATGGCTGTGTGGATGGCACCGATACGTGCGCAGGCGAGCATGGCTATGACGAGCTCCGGGATCATGGGCATGTAGAGGGCCACACGATCGCCCTTGCGGACGCGCAGGGAGCTCAAGGCGTGGGCTACACGACAGACCTCGGTGTAGAGCATCTGGTAGGTGAAGCAGCGCACGTCCATTTCGTTTTCGCCCTGCCAGATGAGGGCTGCCTTGTTGCGGCGACCAATGAGAATGTGGCGGTCGATGCAGTTGAAGGAGGCGTTGAGCTTTGCGCCTGTGAACCAGCGGTACTTGTGCCTTTCCTCGTCGGCTTCCAATACCTTGTCCCAGCGCTTGAACCAGTGCAGTAGCTGCGAAGCACGTCCTGCCCAGAATTCTTCCGGGTTCTCGAGGGCCTGCTTGTACAACACTTCGGCTTCTTCGCTGCCGCATACCCATGCGGAAGCCTTGCCGTGCAAGGGTGGCAAATAGCTTCCCGTCTGCTGAGTCAGCGAGTTTTTGCGGCTTTCCTGAGACATGATTCTCCTCCTGCGCGTGACAGTCATACTGGAATCCAATGAAGGATTATGGACGATGCACAACGGGCATTCGCCCATTTTTAGCGATTAAGGGCTTTTTCCCTGTTTCGTCAAGTCACTTTCCTGTTTCCTGCTCCAAAATGCGGGCTGCGAAACAGGAACAAGTCGCAATTTTGCACCCTTTTTCCTGCCTTTCATCCTCTTGATCCAAAATTCACGTATCGAAAGGCTGTTTTTGGGGGATATTTTCCCTGTAATTGTACGTAATTAGCAAGAGAGGAGCCAGACTGTATCCACTGTTTGAACGTTCATTTTGTCCTGAGGCAAAAATTTTTCACTTTTTTTTGCAAAGCACCATTGCAATTCTTGACGCCCTGCCCCAAAAAGCTGGAAAAATAAAAGATTGAACGTTCAATCAATATTATGGAGCATAACGCTTCACTTTCCTACTGCACTGGAGATGGACGACCAGAGCAGTGGCCCCAAAGCCTCAATGCTGTATCAACAAAGTCCCGGGCAAGGCGCAGGGGCAAGGCATCCCATTCCCGAGCCCATGCCAGCTGGAACACAAGTCTTTGCAAACATGCCCTTTCCTGGCCGGCTTCTTCCCCAAATGGCCTCTTTTGCTGTTGTAAACAGGGCCTGCGTGTGCTAGTTTTTCCATGCGTAAAAGGCGTGCAGAGCTTGGCTTCCAGGCGGATGCACTCCTTTTGTCTACCCATTCTTGTCCCTGTCTGGCCTGTCTTTTGCAGAGTCTTCTCCTTAAAACTCGCGACAGCAAGGCAAAAAGGCTTTCCCGAAAAAAGGAATGCTTTTGCAGGGCGAGCCCCCTTGGAGCATTGGAGGGACAATGCCAAACAAAGTCCAGAAGAATACGTCCCATGCAGGGCCGACTGTCGAGCAGTTCGTGGAATTCATGACCAGGAACAAGATGAACATCACGGCCCAGCGGCGCCGCATAGCCGAGGCCTTCTTCAACTATCCCGGCCACCACACCCTGGAAGAATTCTACCAGTACGTACAGACACTGGATTCCAGCATAGGGCAGACAACAGTCTACAGGACACTGAAGCTGCTGTGCGCTGCAGGGCTTGCAGCGGAAATCCATCTGACGGACACGGTTGCCCACTACGAAATCGTCAACGCAGGCACGCATCACGATCATCTGACCTGTGTCAATTGCGGCAAGATAGTGGAAGTCTACGACAACAATATCGAGCAGCTGCAAAAAAGCATTGCCGAAAAGTATGGCTTTACGCTTCTGGGGCATTTCCACGTGCTCTATGGCCTGTGCTCCGAGTGTCGCGCGCACAAGGACAGCGAGGAAGAACTGGACGAGCAGGCAAGACTGGCCACAAAGCTCAAATAGCGCATCAGACACACCGACACACACAGGCACTCGGGCGTACATCCGGGCGCAAAAGACCTTCCCCCTGCGGGCCGGCTTTTGCGCCACTTTTTTCACCCTTCTCCAAAAATTCAGGAGGCAGACCAGGGCATGACAGTTCAAGGACAGGACTTTGGCAGGACAGCCAACAGCGAGGAAGCCCCCTTTCGTTTCAGACCATCCCGTCCCTTCCGCTATCCGGACGATTTTCCCTGGAAGGGGGCCCTGCACGCCCGTGCCGTGCCAGTGATTATGTTCAAACCCCTTGCGGATCAAAAAAACGCCCTTTCCGGAACCAAGGGAGAAGAAAGACTCTTTGCTGCTGCGCAAAGACTTCTTGCTCTCTACCGTAATCTCAACCTGGAACCCCTCTTTGTGATCCATGCAGGACTCCCCGCAAAGGAGCTTTCCAAGGGACACAAAAAGAAGGGCAAACCAGGAGGCCTTCCGGCTCTTGCGCGCAAAATGGCCCTTCTTGGGTGCCGAGTGCTCCTGCTCGCAGGCGAGGGGGAGATGTGGAAGGCTTTGGAAAACCTTGTCTCGGATCCCGTCCTCTTCCACCCTGCAGCCTTTCCCTATACAAGGCGCTCGGCACTGTGTTGCCTTCTTGAACTCGCAGCAAAATCCCCGAAGATCTCGCATTGTCCCTGCTCGCTTGCCGGGCCAGGCTGGCCCATCTATCTTGCAAAAGGGGATCTGGCATCCCTAGCCTTGGGCACAGCCTCTCTCGATGACATTGCAAGGCAAGCGCAGGACAAGGACCTCTTGGACGAACTCTCCACCCTGCCCCAGGACCCACTGCAGGAAAGATACGCAAGCCTTTTGCAAAAATCCCTTTCCCCTGAGGAAGCCCTTGCGCTTCTTCGCTTCCTCAATGTGCCAGAGCGCGGCATAGCCCACGCCATGGCAGTAGGCCGCACGGCAAAGGTCCTTGCGATGCACTATATCCTCAAGGGCGAGCCAGTGGACGAGGCTCTCTCTTGCGCTGCGGGCTATGTGCACGACATTGCCAAGGGCTTTGGGCACCACGAAAAAATTGGCGGCCATTTCCTCGATTTTCTGGGCCTTTCCGATCTTGCGCGTTGCGTGCGCGATCACAGGGACCTTGTGCTTGCCAAAGACGAGGACGTGAGCCCCAGGGAGCTTGTGTACCTTGCAGACAAGTACTGTTTTGGCCCGCGCTTTGTTCCCCTTGAACGGCGCTTTGGCATGAAGATGGAGCTTTTTGCGGACAACGAAAAAGCTGTCGCAGGCATACAAAAGCGCCTCTCCCACGCTTTGGTCCTGGAAAAGAGGATACGCAGGGAGCTAAAGAAAAGTCCTGCAGACATTGCCCGGGACACCCTGAACTGATATTGTGCCCAAGGGCCACTTCGGGGCGAGCCAGTGTTCAGGGCTTTCTCCCCCAAAGTCCAAATCCCGAGTTGCAACTTTTTTGAAGGCAGTCCTACCCTGCCACAACATGAGCCATGCCGGATACTTCCTCCCCTACCCTTCCTGAAAACGGTCAGGCAATCCTTCTTCTTCGCCACTGCGAGCTTGTCCCGAATCCCGAACACCGCTTTGTGGGACAACGAGACGTGGAGCTCTCCTCATACGGAGAGGCGCACATGACCCGCCTGGCAGAAGAGATTGCCGAAACTTTTGAGAAAACACCACCCAAGGCCTTTTTCTGCTCGGATTTGCGCAGGGGCATAGCCTGTGCGGACATCCTGCGCAGGGCCTTCAGACCCAGGGGCGGCACCATGCCTGTCATTGCGGATCCCGGCTTTCGGGAAATTTCCCTTGGCGCCTGGGAGGGTCTTGCCAAGGAAGAGGTGGAAAAACGCTTTCCAGGAGCCTTGGCAGAGCGCGGGAAGGATTTTGCAAACTACGCGCCTGCAGGTGGCGAGAGCCTTGCCATGCTGCAAAGAAGGGCGCTCATGGCCATCCTTAGGGCACGCATGCACACGCCAGAAGGCCTTTTCGTGGTTGTGGGGCATTGCGCCTTCAACAGGACCATTCTTGCGGACTACCTTGCTCTGCCATTGGAGTGCGCCATGAGTATCCCCCAGCCCTACGGGGCCATAAGCCTTCTTTGGGGAAGATAGAGCGGGGCATCCCAAAAAAGACCCTGCTGCCTGTCACGGCTTTCATCGCGGCCTTTGCAATCGCGGCTTTCAGGCCCCGTCTTTCAGGAGTGTATTTCCATGTCCATAGTAGAGAGTATTTGCCAGGAACTTCAAAAGAAGAAGAACCTTGCCCTGGTCTCCATTGTAAAGCAGCTTGCCTCTGCACCTAGGCATGCGGGCTCCTGCATGCTGGTTGACGAGGAAGGCCTTGTCGCAGGCACCATTGGCGGAGGCCTTCTGGAGGGCCAGGCCATAGAAAGGGGCATGGAAGTGGCAAAGTCCGGCCGCTCCGAATTCATGGACTTCAGGCTCACTGGCAAGGACGCGGCCTCTGCCGGCATGATCTGCGGGGGCAGCATACGCCTTTTCCTCGAACCCATACACCCGGAGAGCAGAACCCAAGTGCTCTACCAGCGCCTTGCCATAGCCATGGGCTGCGGGGACGACATGTTTTCCGTGATCCCCGTGCGTGCGCCCGGAAGGCGGGTTTTGTGCCGCAAGAAGGCTGCCACCTGGCCCATCCCCACGGAGATAGCCTGCACCTTAAGGGAAAAGCTCGAGAAGGGGAAGCTGGACGTGCCCCTGGAGATTTCCGATTCCATGGGCCAGAACTTTGTTGTCATCCCCTGGTCAGCACCCTGGAGGCTTGTCCTTGCAGGCGGAGGCCATGTAGCCCAGGCAACTGCAGAGATTGCCGCAAGGGCGGACTTTACTGTCTGCGTCCTGGACGACAGGGATGAGTTTGCCAATAAAGACCGCTTCCCCATGGCGGCAGTGGTGCGCGCTGTTCCGGAGTACAAGGACTGCTTTGCAGGCATGGCCCTGGAAAACAAGACCCTTGTTGTCATCGTGACAAGGGGGCACAGCTATGACAAGAGCGTCCTCATTCAGGCTTTGAAGGAAAAACCGGCCTACCTTGGCATGATCGGCTCAAAACGCAAGATCAGGACCATCTATGACATGCTTTTGAACGAGGAAGGCTTTGCAAAGGAAGACCTTGCACGGGTGACGGCACCTGTTGGTCTCGACATAGGTGCCGAAACGCCTGCTGAAATAGGTATCAGCATTGTTGCCCAGCTCATTGCCGCAAGGGCAGTCCTTGACGGTGGAAGGCATCACCTTGATGCCTCTCTTGCAGGACAGGTGCAGGGTGCAGACAAGGCGCAGGAAGCTGAGGGGAGGGAGAGTTCCGGGCTTTGCGAGAGCGGCGCAGGCTGCGAGACTGCCGGCTAGAAAGACACAAGAATCAAGCAGGGCTGGCCCTATGCCTGAGAGAGGCGCATGAGGGGCGGATCCCGCACAAATTCCCGGGCGCGTGAGCAAGGGGCTTGAACCGATTGCAAAATCCGGTTCATGTTTCACGCGTCCGGGACTTTTCTTTTTGGACATTGGCGTATAGAGTGAAGTCCAGTATCAGCCTGAATTCCAATACTGGCAGAATTTGGCCGAATTTGTTGCAGAACCGGTCTTTTTTGTACGGACACGTCCGGTTCGTTTTTCCCCTGTCCACGTCAACCACGGGAGTACTTCATGGCAAACCCTCTCGATATGCAGCGCTCATACGCCATTGTGGGTACGGGCGGCTGCGGCAAGACCTCCCTTGCAGAAATGCTGCTCTTTGATGCCGGCGCCATCACCAGGATGGGCGCCATCGAGGAAGGAACCACCTGCCTCGACTACGAGCCGGAAGAAATCCGCCGCCGCGGTTCCATTCAGCCTGCAGTGGCTTCCTTCCTCTGGAACAAGAACCGCCACTTCCTGCTGGACATTCCCGGAGACGGGAACTTCACCGGAGATCTCGAGTATCTGCTCAAGGGCGTGGACAGCGTTCTCTTTGTCATAGACGCAGTGGACGGCGTGCGTCCCCTGACAAAGCGCTTCTGGAACCATGTGCGCGAAGCCAATCTCCCGACCCTTCTTGTCATAGGCAAGATGGACAGGGATCGCGCAAACTTCTCCATGGCAGTGGAAAGCCTCGCAACCCTGGGCGTGCGCCCAGTTGTTTTGCAGCTTCCCATCATGGAAGGTGCAAAATTTGCGGGCTACGTGGACGTTCTTGCCGGCAAGGCCTATCGCTTTGGCGACAATGGTGCTGTCACGGAATGCCCGATCCCCGAGGCCATGCAGGACGAGGTGACCATCACCCATGACCTTGCTGTGGAAAACATTGCAGAAAGCGACGAGGAGCTCCTTGAAAAGTATCTGGACGAGGGTGCCCTTTCTGCTGAAGAGCTGCACGCGGGCCTTCGCAAGGGCGTCCTGACCGAACAGATCTACCCTGTGCTCGTGACGGCTGCCCTTGAAAACAAGGGTGGTTCCGCACTTCTTTCCACCATCGAGGACCTCTTCCCCTCTCCCCTGGAAAATCCCGGTATCCTGGATGAGGCTGGCGGCACCCACAAGGCCGATCCCGAAGGCCCCCTGGCCTGCTTTGTGTTCAAGAGTGTGGCAGACCCCGTTTCCGGTCAGCTCTATTCGCTCCTGCGCGTGCTCTCCGGCACCCTGACCTCAGACGCCCAGCTGCTCAACATGACAAGCGGCGAGACGGAGCGCATGGGTGGCCTTTTGAGCATCACGGGCAAGACCACCGCTTCCTGCAAGGATGCCATGGGCCCCGGCAGCATCGTGGCTGTCTCAAAGCTCAAGAACACCAGGACCGGCGACACCCTGGCAGACCCCAAGGCCCCCTTCAAGGTGGCAGTGCCTGCCCTTCCGCCGCAGCTCATCACCTTTGCCATTGCTCCCAAGACCCGTGGCGAGGAAGACAAGGTCTTTGCCGCCATCCAGAAGCTTCTGGACGATGACATCACCCTGAAGCTTGAGCACGACGAGGAGACTGGCGACATCCTGCTCTCCGGCATGGGCCAGCTGCACATCGAACTGGCAGTCGAGCGCGCAAAGCGCCGCTTCAAGGTGGACATTGTCCTTAAGACACCCAAAGTTCCCTACCGCGAGACAGTCAAGGGCAAGGTGCAGGTCCAGGGCCGTCACAAGAAGCAGTCCGGTGGCCGCGGCCAGTTCGGCGATTGCTGGATCGAGATGGAGGGCCTGCCCAGGGGTTCTGGCTACGTGTTCGAGGACGCCATCGTGGGTGGCGCCATTCCGAAGCAGTACATCCCGGCAGTGGACAAGGGCATTCAGGAAGCAGCAGCCCGTGGCTACATCGCAGGCTACCCTGTGGTGGACTTCAAGGTGCGTCTCTACGATGGCTCCTACCACACCGTAGACTCCTCGGAAATGGCCTTCAAGATAGCTGGCTCCCTGGCCTTCAAGAACGCCATGGAAAAGCTCAAGGCCATCCTGCTTGAACCCATCGTCCTCATGACAGTGTCCATTCCGGACGAGAGCATGGGCGATGTCATAGGCGACCTCTCCTCCCGCCGCGGCAAGGTCATAGGCTCCGACTCCCAGGGTGGTGTCACCGAAATCAAGGCCCACGTACCCATGAGCGAGATTTTGCGCTACGCATCGGATTTGCGCTCCATGACAGGCGGCCAGGGCTTCTTCACCATGGAATTTGACCACTATGAGGAAGCGCCACAGCCCGTTGTCGAAAAGGTTGTGGCAGAATACAAGGCTGCCAGGGGCGAATAGCATTTAAAAGCCACTAGACAAGTACAGGTCCGGCCTGGGGACACGCCCCAAGCCGGACCTTTTTCAATACGATTTTCAGGACGAGCCAGGATATATGTACCCGAGACACGCACAAAGACCGAAGCAGCAGACGAGAATTTGGGAAGCCCTCAGAGGCACAGGCAGGCGCGATTTCTTGCGGGCAGGCCTTGCCCTGGGCGTTGCAACAACTCTTGGTCATTTGCCCATAGAGGCCATGGCATGCGAGAAAGAGGAGGTACTTACCCGCTATGCGGAACGTCTCTTCTTCCACGAGGAGAACAGAAACGAGCTGCGCCTGCAGGCCCTGCAGGCAAGGGACAGGCGCGGAGCCATCCCCAACAACAACCGTCCCCCGCAAAAGCGCGTCCCGGACTTTTCCCTGCCCGCCAATCCCGAAGCAAGAGAGGGCGCCATACGCAGGGTAGACATCGAGGGAGAAGAGAAGGTCTGCGCCCTCACCTTCGACATGTGCGAGCTTGCCACAACGACAACGGGCTTTGACGCGGACATCGTGCTCTGGCTACAGGACAACAACGTGCCTGCCACGTTCTTTGTGGGTGGCAAGTGGATGCGCTCACACGAGCGGCGCGTGCGGGAGATACTGCAGGATCCGTTGTTTGAGCTGGGAAACCACGCCTGGGCCCATGGGAACTTTGCTCTCCTCTCCCCTGAGCGCATGAAGGAAGAGATTCTGGATACCCAGTGCCAGTACGAGATTTTGCGGGACAAGGCCCTGAAGGACAGGAAGCGCTTTCGGGTTGGCAACGACTTTCCCCTGCCCAAGGTCTTGAGATATTTCCGCTTCCCCTATGGCAGGTCTTCGGAAGGCGCTTTGAACATATTGGCTGACCTTGGCCTTGAGCCCATACAGTGGGATGTGGTGGCGGAGACTGGCGGCAACAATGCGAGCATCAGTCAGGCTAGGCACGTGATAGGATCCGTCAAGTCTGGCTCGATTCTGCTGTTCCACGCCAATCTGGTGCCCAGAGGATCGTTTCAGCTCTTGCGCTATGTGGCTGAAGGATTGAGAAGGCAGGGGTACCGCTTTGTGAGTGTTGGGGAACTGCTGGCCATGGGAAAGCCGGTAAGGGAAAAGGAAGGATATTTTGTGACGCCGGGAGACAATGCGGCGCTGGATGGGAGATTTGGGGCAGAGGGGACGGGAAGGTAGGAGCGAAGCCCAATTCTGCAAAAAACGTTTTTTTGCAAGGTATGAAAAAAGAGGACCTCGAAGGAGATCCTCTTTTTTATGCAATTTTGTGAGGGGCTTTTCAGCCCCTCGCAAAATCTCAAGTGTTCTTTGATGTACTAGAAGGAGTACACGAAGGACACGTTGACGTTCCAAGCATCGCGGGTTTCAGATGTGTTTCTTGCACCCATCATCTGGGCACGAACACCATCGTACTTGGTGTCGGCAAGCCACAGGGCCAAGTAGTTGGCGTCCAGCATGATGGTAAAGTTTTCGTACATCTTGTACTCGTTGTGCAGACCGATTTCCAGAGCAGTATCCTGATCGGTCATATACAGATTCTGGAACCCATAGTCATTATTGGCATTAAGCGCATAATGCTTATTCTTATAAAGTTCCTTGAGAATCTTGTGGTTGTTGGTACCGCCAATAAGGTTGACGCGCAGGGTGTGCTTCAGATCTTCGATAAAGGACACGTCCTTCACACGCAGACCAACGCCCCAAGTTCCAGACATGCTGTTGCCGATGGTACCTTCACGGGCGATGTAGGGGTGACCATCAAAGGCAAAGTAAGAGAAGTCGTTATCACCGTTGTTCAGGGAGAGGTACGGCATACGCTCGGAACCGTCACCGAGGTTGCTGTTATCACCGGAAGAATACCAGCCGATGAGTCCGGGGATACCCCAATCCATCTTGTATTCAATGAGCAAGGTGGCCATCCAACCAGCGCGGTTCAGACGGCTCTCATCCCACTGCACGCCACCGCCCATGAAATCAAAGGCGATGCGGAAAGGATCGAAGTAGGTGATGTCAGCAGTCACGCCAGCCCACCAAGCGGTTGCATACTGATCAAGCTCAGCCTCGGAAATGGGGCGACCGCTAGCACTCATAACACCCCAAGCAGGCAGCAGACCAGTAGCCATCTGCTTCTTGGAGCTTTCGCCAAGGAAGCTGCCAAAGGGGCTGTAATACTCATTGCCATGCTCATCCTTAAGGTTACCACCAAAGGCGTTAGGACCGATGGCAGCGATCATACCCCAAGGAGTCACTTTGAAGCCATCAAAGGCCAGCGGAATGGTCAGACCAAAGACATCAACATTGTCCATGAAGTTGGACTTGTCATCGTCTTCCCAAGCATGACGCTTGCCGCTCTTCGTATAGTTGTCGTTATAAGGACGAGCCCAGAAAACGGTGGCACCCACGTTGTCGGTGAACTGGTAGGACAAGGTGATGCCCGCCACATCATCAGCGAAGACCTGAGACTTCTTCATGGTGAAGGAGGGCAGCTCCATGCCCTGGAGACCCATGCGAACCTTGAGTTCGGTGTTGGGAACCATCCAGTCGATGTAGGCACGACGCACTTCAACGATGGTCTGGTCGGCACCAAGAGCGCCGCCAGTGTCGGCATCACCCCAAGTGGTGTTACCGATTTCGAAGAACACGGTACCGGAGAGGTTCTCGGAGGCTACAGCGTCCAACTGCAAGCGCAGACGCTGCTTGGCTTCGAACTCGTCTTCCTTGCCGTTGTAACCGGTCTGACCATGGCCACCGGTGAAGTTACCGTTCTGGCCGTAATCGAAGCTCATGACCCACTCGCCCTTGGCCTTGAAGTCAATGGCGTTTGCAGCCGGAGCGGTCGCACCAAACACGAGACCGGCGGCAATCAGAAGCGTAGCAAGCTTTTTCATGACTTTCCTTCCTTAAATGAGGCGCCATTTGTGGAAAATTGGCACCAAGTTTTGGCAAAATTTCCTGACCCGGGGCGTTGCCCCAAAGGCCTAGGTTTGACGGGTGGAGCTGGTTCGCTCCCCCTTGTTGGATGCAAGATACTCAGTTCCACCCCGGTATGCAAGTCTTATCGTCAAAAATTTTTTACTCTTTAGCCTTAGAAGAAATTTCTTTTTGAGGTCAAATTCAAAAATTTCAGTTACTTAACCAAAATCAAAAAATTTTTCTTCAAGGAAAGTTTCTCAAGGTCCGAACAAAAAATTTTCCTGCAAATGGGCTTGCAGGGCGATATGGGCTTTTCATGGGCCATGGATGACCTTCGAAAACCCATCAGGAATGGTACAATCTTTTGCATCCACTCCTGCAGACTTTGAGGAAAACCGATTTTCCTCCGGGTTACCCCGCCTGAACATCTTATCGGCCCCCGGACAAAAATCTATACCCAAGAATTCGGATTTTTCTGGACAACGGGAACTCACACTGCCAACCACCTGATATTACTCATGTAGTATTTTTTAAACGACCTGCGCAATCTTTGACAACTTATGCAAATCCCGCATAAGAGAGCACGCCAAGGGAGGTTCCATATATGATCAAGGAACAGTACACAGGCCAGGGAAAGGTCCTACTGCTCGCAGGCGGCGGCAAGATTTATACGGACATCGCTGCCCGCTTCGTGCGCTCCGAGCGCAGCCTCGAAGACATTGTCGCCTCCGAGTATTCGAAGAAAATCGTCGAGAACATTGTCTCCAGCAACCACGGCGCAGCCCTGGAATTCGACTTCTTTCTCTTCGGCATCGAAGGCTACAGCCGCGTGACCGAAACCCAACTTGTGCGAAAGCGCATTGCCTCCTATCTTATAAAGTCCGGCCGCGCGGAACTGGGGGGCAAGAGGACCTTCTCCGTTGTCTACCCCGAATCCGTCGCCAACTTCGCAGCCGAGGTTACCCTGCCGGACGGGCATACAACGCGCCTCACAGGCAGGGAACTGGCCGCCCTCTCCTCCCAGTGGTACGACGCAGGCCTTGAAGCAGGGTTGCCGGAACAGGATCTGCGCTACCTGAAACCCCAGGCCACGGAGTTCAAGGCCATTATCGGTATGAACGCCCACGCCCTGCGCGACTGGTTTGCCATCCGCTGCTGCAAGAACGCCCAAGCGGAAATCCGGGATCTAGCAAACAAGATGCTGCGCCTCTGCCGCAAGGCTGCCCCGGACCTTTTCGCAGGAGCAGGACCTTCCTGTGTTCAGCTTGGGTACTGTCCGGAAAACAGACTCATCAATCCCGCCTGCAAGGGGCGCATCCTCACCAAGGACGAGGCCATGGAGCTTCTCAAAAAGCACAGAAAGGAAACCTTCGCGGCTCTCGAAAACGACCAAGCTTAATCCTCAAGGATGCTCCAACGGGTCTGGAAAAAGCCAGAACTTTCCAAAAGACGCAGCATAGGCTTGCGTCTTTTTTTGTTGCCCTGCTGCTGACATTGGAGCCTAAATTCCCGGGTCGTCTAACATATTCTACGCTCGCAGTAAGCTCTTTCTAACGAACAATGCCTTGGTTAGTATTTGATTTTGCTTAAAAAAATTATTTTATTTAAGCAAAATTTTCTTGACATTTTGTAGACTATTTTATATAATACTTAGCTATTAAAATAGTCTACGGAGGTAGATATGATATATAGGCATCTTATCGTAGCCACGCCTAGGGGCTGCTATGTTCAAAAAGTCCACGACAAGAAGACCGGAGAAGTGACTGAGCTGAAGGTCTACCTCTACACTGAGCATTTCCGTAACAGGGCAAACGGCAATATGCCCTCACACAAATCCAAAGCTATTGGCTCTTGTGTCTCAACTGCTGATACATCCAGGATGTATCCTAATGACAATTATTACACACTAGTAGATACAAACATTCCAGAGAGTGTCCTTGAAGTGCGCCGTGAGGCAGAAGCAAGGAGGGCTGCGAGACAGCCCAAAAATAGGGTTGAGGGCGCGCGGACAAATCAGGCAAATGTTTCAAATCCCATGCAAGCTGTCCTGTTCGAAGGAGAACAAGTAGTCCAGGGAACAGCCCTGTTGCTTGGGTTGCTGGCAGACAGGATAGGTATAACAGACGCGTTAAAAGTGGCCTTGCAGGGCAATTCTCAGTTACTCTGGGCAATCATGGCCATAGCCGCCATGTTTTGCGAAGGACAAAATGCCTTGATGCATTTGCCCGACTTCATTTTTCGTAATTTTGCTGGGGCATTGAACATGGATGACCGTCGTGCCAGCGAAGTGTTCTCAGCTATCGTTCGCGGTATCAAAAAAAGGTTTTTTGTCGAATGGATCAAGAAACACAATCAAAAGGAGGGTACTGTATTCTATGACGTTTCGTCTATTTCAACATATGCTCAGGACATAGAGATTGCCGAGTACGGATATAATCGTGATCATGAGAACCTGCCGCAAGTTAACATAGGTTTACTTGTAGATCAAAAAAGCAGACTTCCTCTCTACTTCTGTCTATACAATGGTTCGCTTAATGACGCTACTCAACTACCGTATGTTTTACAAGATCTTAAGGAAATGGGTCTGTCAATAGGGTTAATCTTTACTATGGACAGGGGATTTGGTGACTCTAAGCGAATACATTTCTTGCATAGTCTTGGTTTCAAGCTTCTTGTTGGCATATCCTTATCACGCACTAAAAGTTTATATGAACTAGTAGATATTGCAATTAATAATAACAGTCATATATCAATTGATAATATGCTCCCTGATTTTGAAAACACCTTTGGTCTTAAACAAGAATATACTTATAATGGTGTTAAAGGTGTTTTAATGTTCTTTTTTGATAAAAATCGGGCTGCACTTGATAGTACAAAAGTTTGTCATGCTTATAGAAATCTGAATGATAAAATAAATGAGCTTGAAGAAAAATATCGCGATAAACCTTGTAAACTCCCTGCTAAGGAAATATTTAAATTTAAAAAATTTTTCTCTGTTACTGAGGATAGTTCTTCTTCATATGGATGGAAAATTAGTCATGATGATGAAAAATTTCGTTTATGGTATAATAGATGTGGTTGGTTTTGTTTATTTACAACTGATATTTCATTGACACTAAATGAA
>ENA-ORSJ01001937-ORSJ01001937.1-human-gut-metagenome-genome-assembly--contig:-NODE-1937-length-15126-cov-2.654104_pt1 | contig 15126 bp, 9 predicted proteins | sample MGYA00242191_ERZ509158 | MGnify/ENA primary metagenome ERZ509158 (study PRJEB26280, sample SAMEA2338623) | human gut metagenome | biome: human gut; feature: human-associated habitat; material: faeces...
GTGAGTTTTTTTGGGGGTTGTCGTGAGGGGATTGGGGATAGAGGCTGTTTTGGATAGGGTGTGGTGTTTTTGTGTAATATTTAAATTTATTTTTGGAGTATTTTGGATTATAATTATGGAAAAAGATGGTTGGCCTGATTGGTTGACTGATTGACTGGTTGATTGATATCCGGAGTTTTGGTGACTGTTTTGTGGGACTTGAGAGATGAGCTTCGGATGTGTGCTGATGTGGCTTGAGAGATGAGCTTCGGATGTGTGTTGATGAGGGGTGTGTGATGGGCTTCGGATGTGTGTTGATGTGGTTTGTGTGAGGGCTTCGGATGTTTTTTGGTTTGGTTTTGAGGGTGGTCTTTTGGGGGCTGCCTGGGTTTTGGAGGAGAGTGGGTTGTATGTGTGATTATGTGGTTTTGCCGCTTTTGAATTCGTCTTTTGAGCCTGGGAGGGCTCGGGAGGTTGTTGAGGGGTTTGTGGATGTGGATTTGAGGAATATTGCGCGGGCTGAGCTTTTTTATTTTACGGGGCAGGCGGAGGAGTGTTGTGAGATCACGAGGGGGTATCTGTCCAGCAGGGTTATTGAGCTGAAGCTTTCGGCGTGTATTTTGTATGGGTATTCTAATCTGTCGCTGGGGAATGTGGCGGCGGCTAAGCGGGGGATGGAGGGGATCCAGTCCTGTGTGAAGATTGCTATGAAGAAGAAGGTTCCTAAGGATGTTTATGCGTCCTGTCTTCTGGCGGGGTATGTGGGGGCGGTTTTGCTTCATTTGCCTACGGATGGGATGCCTGCTTTTGGGGAGTACAGCAGGATGCTTCCTGAGGGGCTGAGGCTTTTTGCCACGTATGTGATGGCGCACCATACTTATCTTAACGGGGAGATATGGAGTGCTTATGGGATGGGGAAGGCTGCTTTGTTTATGGCGGAGAGGTCGTATCCGATCAGTATGACGTATATCCACTGTATGATGGCGGTGTGTGCGATCAACCGAAAGCATAAGCAGGAGGCACAGGGAGCTGGGAGCTGGCGAAGATGGATGGGTTTCTGGAGCCTTTTATTGAGCATCATGGGCTTTTGCGGGGGCTGATCGAGGCCTGTATCCGGAACCGGGATCCGGAGGCGTATCAGCGGATCACGGAGGGTGTGATTTCTTTCAGCAGGGGCTGGATGGCGCTTCATAATCCGGAAAACCGGAGAAAGGTTACGGGGGAGCTGTCGACGATGGAGTTTTCTATTGCCATGCTGGCAAGTGGGGGATGGACCAATAAGGAGATCGGAGAGCATCTGGGGATTTCCATTAATACTGTCAAGCATTACCTTACGGATATCTTTTGCAAGCTGAATGTCAAGAAGCGGGATGAGCTGAAGAAATTCATGTTAAAATAGTGACAGAGGCACTTTTTTTTGAAAAAACGGGCCTTACAAAACAACTGGTAGTGTTGTATAATAAATACCACAAATAGTCAGATTTTATTGGGAAATCAGACGAAAAGAACCAGTGAACGAGTAAGTTAAGAAGGAGGAGTTGAAGACTGATTCTCGATAGCATCTGATAATGTCAATATCCTTACCAAAAATGCCTGGTATATTGATATTACAATCACATAAGGGTAAAATATTGAAAAGGTGTAACCTGTTTACTCACCGGCTAAAAACATGAAGCTTTTTTAAGAGAAAGGAATATAAACAGAAGTAAAGTAATAAGAAATACAGTACACGTTAATGCACACATAGGAAAGCGGGAAAGGTATGAAAAAATTAAGGAATAATAAGATCAGAAAACTCCTGGCATTTATGGTGGCTTTGGCGTTGATGGTATCCTGTATGCCGAGTGCATATACGATCTCCGCGAGTGAGGCGTTCGGAGATGGAACGGAGGATATATTTACAGATGGCGAAATTACATCTGAACCAGCGGCCGAAGAATCGACACCGGATGTAAGCAGCGCTGACCAGGAGGAAACGGAACAGGCGCAGCAATCGACGCTTACATATGAAAATGATTCTGTTAAAGTAACAGCAGAAGCACTGGAGGACGGAGCTCTTCCGCAGAATACAGCATTGAAGGCTGACGGTGTAAACGAGAATTCATCCGTATCTTATGATACAGTTTCTCAGAAGCTTTCAGCAGCAGCTACAGACAAGGGCAGCAGCCTGAGAGGTTTTTTTGCGTATGATGTGTATTTTGCTGATGGCGACGGAAACAGAGTCGAGCCGAACGGCAGAGTCAGAGTAACTTTTGAGTACAAGACACCGGCAGCACCGGAGCTTACCGATGCAGCCAGCACGAGTGTAACCGTTGAGAAGCTTCATTATAACAACAGTACCGGTGATACTGATGTTAACACCTTACAGGCCAACGAGGATCTGAAGGTTCTGAATGTCAACGAGGGCAAACAGATCCAGACACTTCAGGTTGAGACTGGCAACGCAGCTGTTTTTGCCGTTATGTGGGATTCTCCTGAGACACCGGCAGCAGAGAATCCGGAGGTAACTCCTGAGGCAGAGCCTTCTGAGGAGCCGGCGGAGAATCCGGATGCTGAACCTACCGAAGCGCCGGCAGAGAATCCGGATGTGGTGGAAGAACCGGCAGAGGATATTGCGAGCCCGGATGAGGTTCCGGCAGCAGATGAGAATGGTGAGACAAGCCTGATCGAGGTTCTGGGAGACGATACGAATCTTCGTGTCAGCCCATCTATCGAGGCAGAGGTTCTGGCAACTGTAAACGCAGGAACACAGCTCACACTTCTGGATACCGTAACAGCAGAGGACGGAGCAACCTGGTACAAGGTTTCCTGGGAAGGAACCGAGGCTTACATAAGAAGTGATATGGCACAGGTTGTTGACAGCAGTGATGAGGCAGAAGAGCCTGAGGATGTTCAGGAAGAAGAAATTCAGCCTGAGATCACCAGATATGATTACAAGAGTGACGAAGTCAATGTCAAGGTTACTCTTACCAATCCGGCAGACCTTCCGGACAACGCAGAGCTTTCCGTAACACCGGTAGAGCTCAGCCAGAAAGCCGAAGACCAGATCACCGAAGAAGCGATCAAAGAAAAGAAAGCCATCGAGAAGATCCACGCCTACGATATCAAATTCCTGGTAGACGGCGAAGAGATTCAGCCAGGTGCTTCAGTGAAGGTATCTGTATCTCTGAATGATGAGAGGAAGATCAAGGATGCAGACGTATACTATGTAGACGCAGAAGACAACGTTGAGAACATGGACGGAAGCGTTGATAAGAATGGTAATGTTGAGTTTGAAACTACGCATTTTTCTACGTATGTAATTGTGCAGAGAGGCGGAGAAAATGTTAAAGTAATAATTCGGCATCTGGATAATACGACTAGTAAGGAGATTTATTCAGCTGATGAGAGAACAATCTTAGTTGGCGGAAAGATAAATGATTATACCAAGGCAAAGAACTGGGAGGTTTCAAAAGTAAAAGTAAACGATGCTGAAGTTGATAAGGACAAAAAGATTGAAGTTGCACAGGATAGTACGATAGAAGTGTATTATACACCAAAGCATAATGATAACTTCCAGGGACCGACATCTTTCTATGATTATACAGTTAAGGCTGGTGAAGGTTACGACGAGAATACTGGAAAGTGGACACAGTATTCATTTAATATGTTAGGAGATGCTGCAAAGGGTGATAATGGTAATCAGAAAATAACATCAGGTAAAATGGATCACAATTATGATTCTTATAAATATAATTTTACAGTTGATTCTGGTTATGATGAACACGAAAACAAAATTGAAGCCGAAGTAAATAATTATAAGGAAAATGTCAAAAGGATAGGAGGATTATTAAAAGAGGTAGAGGACAATGGAAAGGGAGCAGTAAAATTCAATTACCCCGAGCCAGGATTTTTTGTAGATCAAGATGCAACTGCCACGATTAATAATAATGAAACTTATTTAAGAAGAGTCATTAAGGATTACAAACTAGTTTTTGATCAGAACGGAGATTCTTATAAACTTACAAAAGTAATTGATAAGAATGGAGATCAGCGTGCAACAGCAGGAAGTAATTTCTTCCCATTGGACGGAGTACCCAGAAGTGAAAAGAGTGATGATGGTAATCACAATTACTTTTTTGGAATGAGATATGATGTAACTTTTAAAATTGGAGATTACGTAGGTCCATTAAATTATACCTTTACAGGTGATGATGATTTATGGGTTGTTTTGGATGGAAAAAAAATTGTAATCGATTTAGGTGGAATTCATCAGGCAGCTAAAAAGGAAGTAAATCTATGGGATTATGTTAAACATAAGGATGAAAACGAGCATACCCTGACTATTCTGTATATGGAACGAGGTGCGTATGAATCAAACTGCCAGATGGAATTTACCCTTCCTTCCGCGCGTATTTCTGAAGTTACGAATGTACCTACAACAGATCTTGTATTAAAAAAAGTAAATAAAAGCCAGGATGCGTTAAGTGGTGCTCGATTTACTCTTGTAAATTCAGAAACCAATGAATCACAGACTGCTACATCCGTAGATGAAACAGGACTTGTTAATTTTACAAGATTAAGACCTGGAACATATACATTAACAGAGGATATTGCACCTGAGGGCTATGAAGCATCAAATGAATCTTGGATTGTAAAGGTTACTTTATCTGAGGATAATAAAGCAGTGGCAACTCTTTATAAAGCAGATGGCAAGACAAAGATAGAAAAAAATACAGATTCGTTGTATCATATTATGAATTACACACAGGAGGAGATTATTAAAGCCAGTATGGATTACAGTAAGACTGCAACTGTAAACGACTGGGATAAGAGAACTTATGACATCAATATTACGGCAGCATCTACAAGTACAAGTACAATAACCACTACTGAAAAAGCAGTAGCGGATATTATGTTGGTATTGGATGTATCTGGTTCTATGGATAAAACAACTGTTTCATATAGTTATGTTGCAGAAAATACAACTGATGGTAGAGCTGGATTAAATACAGGCACACTTTACTATGTGAAAAAAGATGAATCCTATGTGAAATTGCAATATTATAATAACTACTACGGGAGAACGGGTTGGTATATTGGTGATGATTGGTGGTCGCAAACTAAAGCAGATGATTCAACTTATAATGGATGCAAAATATATCTGAAAAAAACAGAAAAGAAACTTACAGCATTACAAAATGCGGTAAAACAGTTTATAACAGATACAGCGAATAAATCACCAGATAGTAAAATTGGTATTACAGCATTTAGTAGTGCTGGATATGGTAGCCATGGAAAAACTGAAGATTTACAGAAAGCGGGAGATAATAAAGAAAACCTGACAAGGTTTGTAGATTCTTTAGTAGCAAATGGAGGAACAGATCCATATGTAGGTCTTAAAAATGCAAAAAGTAAATTGGATGCAGCTACAATGAGCGGGGATACAAAACCTAAGTATGTATTATTGTTTACTGATGGTGAACCAACAGGATCTGGTAATAGTTGGGACACTACTGCGCAGCAGAATGCAGAAAACATTACAAATGGTACTGAAAGTATAAAAGGTATAAAGCAAGAAGGATATACTGTATATACAATTGGGTTTGGACTTCGAGATAAAGCAAAGGCATTTCTTGAAGGTGGAACATATGGCAGGACTACTTATCCAGGAATTGCATCTAAAAACTGTGCATTTAATGCTGAAAATGCAACGCAGCTGGGAGACATATTCAAAGATATTCAGAATACGATCACTCAGGACATTTCCATTACAGGAGCAACAATCACAGATATTATTGATCCGAGGTTTGAACTTCTGAAAGATGATGGAACGTTATATACACAGGATGACTTGAATAATGGTGTTGAAGTAAATGGTGGTACGGTATCTCTGGTAAAAGGAAATTATCAGATCCAGTGGACAGATCAGACAATACCAAACAAGAAAAATGGCGAATGGAACAAAACAATTAAAGTAAAAGCCAAAGACAATTTCGTTGGTGGAAACAATGTCACAACCAACGTATCTCCGGGATCCAAGATTTCTACAGGATATGGTGATGTTGAGTTGCCACAGCCGACAGTTAATGTTAAAGTTAACTTAGTAGTCAAGGACAAAGACGTTTGGATTTACAAAGGTGATACAGTACCGACAGATGAGACAATTCTGAATCAGTTGTTTAATGAGTCAGAAACATCTTATTCAAAAGGTACAATAAGTGCCGCCGATGCGAAAGATCATATTACTCTGCAGTGGAAAGATGGAACTCAAACCAATATCAGTAAAGAGAATATGGCAACAACACCGGATGATGATACAGAGTATTATCTGGAAGTAACTTATGATCCAAAGACGACATCAACGGATGAGAGTAAAACGAACACCACCACAAGTGATGGGGAACAGCATGTCGTAGGAGCTGCTGAGAAGGCTTATAATCCAGATAATAGCAACAATCCATATGGTATTTATAAGATTCATGTCATCAAAGGTCAGATTCAGATCACAAAGAATGTAACGGAAACATCTGACACAGATAGAACATTTACATTTAATGTGAATGCGAAGAATGGTCAGAATGTTTCAGACAGCCAGGTAAATGTAATAGTTCCGGCTGGTGAAACAAGCGGAACAGTTACGCTGCCGGATCTTCCAAGAGGAGAGTATACGGTAACAGAAGACAATGCAGATGGATATTTCATTCAGGCATTCGATATTGTTACAGGTGATGGCCAGACAGATTGTGAAAACGTTAAATCAGATGCAGATAAATCACTTAAGTTTACACTTGGTAATGATGTAAAAAAAGCAAATGTTATTACAACAGATTACACGTATACATCTGGTGGTGTAAAAGGTGTTGCATCTTACACAAACGAAGCAGTAATCAGTCTGGATCTGAAGAAAACAGATACAGATAATCATTCTTTAACAGGTGCTAAATTCAAATTAGAGATGAAAGATGGTGACATCTGGAAATCTCTTGAGAATGACATAGAAGTAAAGAATGATACTTCAGAGATTGAACTGAATAATCTGAAGGCAGGTATCTACAAGCTGACAGAGACAACTGCTCCGAAAGGATATTCATTATTAGGCAGCAGTATCTGCTTCAAAGTTGCAACAGGAAGTGTAACACTTGTTGACGAAAATGGCGATCCGGCACAGAAAAGTAATATGTGGTCACTGGAGAATAAAGTTTTAACAATCAAAAATGCTAAACTTTATTCCTTACCAGAATCCGGTGGACCGGGAATCTATGGATTTACGATCAGTGGTGTAGCGATTCTTGCAACTGCACTCCTGCTGTTTATAAATAATAAACGAAGGGAGGAAGAAGCAAAGAGATCGTAACACATTAATTGTAAATGGCCGATGAAGGGCGAAAAAGAAAAATGCAGAGAAAGAAAGGAGCAAACCTTATGAAAAATTTATTTAAAAAGATTGGTGCATTATTAGTGGCAGCGATTATGGTGCTGGCAATGGCATCTACCGCGTTCGCGGATGGACCTACTGCAACAATTACAGTGAATAATGCCGACAATGCAACTTTAACTTATGCACAGGTTATTAAAGCAGATCAGACAACGAGAACAGGTTGGGCTTTTGTAAATGATGATGTGAAAAATGCATATATTGAGGCATATGGAGTGGCTGCTGATGATGCACAGGCAGCAATTGAGGCATTAATTGCAAATACGGATGCTGAGAAATTAGGAAAAGCTCAGGCATTAGCAGCAGGAAAAGTTACTTTTGTAGAGATGAGTAATCCACAGACAGTCAGTGAAGCAGGTGTGTACTTAGTAAAGGCAACAGAAGTAGGATATACCTATAATATTATGTCAGCATATGTTGGATTTGGTGAAGTTCCGAATTTAACAAATGCAATTGTAAACGCAAAGAAAACACCTATTCAGGTAAACAAGAAAGTTCTTGATACTGACAATGTAACAAAAACAGGAGATGTCCTTACTTACACAGTAAGCACAAATGTACCATACATCAATCCTACAGATAAAGATAAATCTTTCTGGGCATATGATAAACTGACAGGTGCTGAATATGTAAATACAGACCAGGCAACAATCACATTAAATGGAGAGGATGTAACAGAGTCTTATCCAATTAGCTTTGATAGCGTAAATAATAAATTCAGCGTTGATTTAAGTGCCATGATTAATGATGCAAACAGCCATGCTGGAGAACAGGTAGTAATTACTTATCAGGTAAAAGTTACATCAGAAAATGACACCATCACCAATACAGCAACAGCCGGACATGAAAATGGTAATGAGTATGGAAGCAAAGAAAGTAAAACTTATGAAGGTAACATCACATTAACAAAATATGGTGAGAACAATGTTACACTTGCAAACGCAGGATTTGAAGTAAGAAAAGATGGTGCAGCAGATGCATTAACATTTGTAAAACTTTCTAATGGCGCATATAAATATGTTCCAGCTGATACTGAAGGTGCTGTGACAGAAGTTGTAACAGATGCAAATGGTAAGGTTAAAGTACAGGGACTTGATGTTGGAACATATAAATTTAAAGAGGTTACAGCACCACAGGGATATTCTGTAAATACAACTGACGTTAGTGCAACACTGGAAGTTGCTGAGGATGATAATGGAATTGCAAGTGACGTTCTTACACAGACAACTAGTATGAATGATACCAAGCTTGGATCTCTTCCATCCACAGGTGGAATGGGAACATACCTCTTCACTATCATCGGTGTTGTAGTTATGGCTGGTGCTGCTGGCGCATTCTTCATGAGCCGCAGAAGAGGATCTGAGGAGTAATCCTTCACAGATCGATTGGTCGAGTTTTTTCAAAATATTTATAAACAACAGAACCAAAGTAATCATTAAGTAAATCAGTTACCGCCCGGCCTCTTCGGAGGCCGGGACTGGTAATACAACAGTATGGAGAAACCTATGAGAAAGAATAAAAAGAAAAATTATATTGGACTTGGGTTGCTGTTTCTGATAGGATTGTCCATACTGCTGTATCCGATGGTCAGCGATGTCTGGAATAAGCACAGGGATAATCTTCTGATCAGTAAATATAGCAGCAGTGTTTCTTCGAATAATAATTCGGAGGAACTTGACAGCATGTGGAAGGCAGCAGAGGAATATAACGAGCAGATCAAACAGGAAAGCGTGCCGGATGCTTTTTCTGTGAGGGATGGAGAGACAGACAGTACATATGAGTCACTTCTGAATCTGAATGGTGATGGAATGATGGGATATATAGAGATCCCTGTGATCGATGTAAAGATCCCGATCTATCATTACACAACAGATGAAACACTGGAGAAGGGCGCGGGACATTTGTTTGGCAGCAGTCTTCCAGTTGGCGGTGAAAGTACACATGCGATTCTTTCCGCACACAGGGGACTTCCCAGTGCAAAGCTGTTTACAGATCTGAATCTTGTTGAAAAGGGAGATGTTTTTTACCTGCATATTCTGGATAAGACGCTTGCTTATGAGGTGGATCAGATCCAGACGGTTCTTCCGGAGGAGACCGATTCGCTGGCAATCACAGAAGGTAAGGATTATGTGACACTTGTTACGTGTACACCATATGCGGTAAACACGCACAGAATCCTTGTAAGAGGACACAGAACAACTGTAAAAGCTGCGAAAGAAGCGCAGAAGACAGAGAAGAAAGCTACCGGAGTTTCCAATCCGACACTTCCGATGCTGATCCTTTGTGTTGTGATCGGTTTTGCGATCGCAGGTGTGCTGGTAGCAGTTGTCAATTTTGTTCAGAACAAAAAACGACGCAGGAAATAATTTATGGCTAAAAAGAAAAAAAAGAAAAAGAGCAATGTCGTCCTGAATGCTTTTATTGCAGTAGCTTTTTTGGCAGGGGCAGGAATTTTTCTTTATCCTACGATCAGTGATATGTGGAACCAGTACAGAAACGCGCAGCTGATCAGTGATTATGATCAGGCAGTCACAGGACTTTCTGATGATAATTATGAGAAGCTTTGGAAAGAAGCAGAAGAGTACAATGCGGAGCATACGGTAAATGCGATTGTAGATGCTTTTGACGATGAGGAGGATTATGAACCGACCCATCCTTATGATGAGGTTCTGGATCCAAATGGCGATGGATTGATGGGAAGTATTGAGATTCCGAAGATCCAGGCGAAGCTGGCAATCTATCACGGACTGAGTAAAAACGTTCTGGAAAAAGGTGTGGGCCATGTGGAGGGCACCAGTCTTCCGATTGGAGGCGAGAGCACACATGCCGTGCTGGCGGCACACCGTGGACTTCCTAATGCAAAGCTTTTTACAGATCTTGACCAGATGGAGATCGGAGATATTTTTATCCTGCACATTCTGGGAAAGAATCTGGCATATAAAGTAGATCAGATCAAAACGGTTCTTCCGGAAGAGACCAGCGAGCTGGATATCGTGGAGGGCGAGGATCTGGTGACTCTTGTAACCTGTACTCCTTACGGAGTAAATACACACAGACTTCTTGTGCGGGGAAGCCGTACAGAGTATGTGGAGGAAGAAGAAAGTAATGAGACAATTCCGCAGAAGCTTGCAAAAACAGATCCGAAGAAGGTTCTGGCTGCGGGAGGCATCGTGCTTGTTATCTTGATACTGCTGGTTTATTTGATCGTCCGCCGCAGTGGAAAGAAGCGGGTATCAGGAGAAAAAGAGGAGGCGGAAAAAAGTGGAAAAGAGAACTAAGCGGAAAAATTTTTTAAGCAGCTTTCTGGCAATTCTGGTAATGGCTGTGATGCTGATCGGCAGTATGGCGCAGGCAGTTTTTGCAGATGATTATGTAGCCGGGAAAACCGGAAATATCAATCTGACGATCCAGGAGACCGGAGAGGACGGAACCGTGAAACCGATTCCTAACGTGAATCTGACCCTTTATAAAGTGGGAAGTGTGACGTTTGACAGGAATGTGCATTTTGTGGTTGACAGCGCACTGCAGTTTACGGGAATTGATTTTGAAAATCTGAAAACAGCAGATGAGTGGTATAAAACAGCAGATACGCTTTCCGCGGCAGTGAAGAAGGCCGGACTTAGCGGAAGCGAGATGCAGTCAGACGCAAACGGAAAGATCGTCTACAGCAATATGGCTGAGGGCGTATATCTGATCGTACAGAGCAACCCGGATGACCCGAATGTATCGGTTTCTCCGATGGTCCTGACCGTTCCTTTTGTGGAAGAGGGTACGGGCTGGACTTATGATGTGCAGGCTTATCCCAAGGCTGTAACCCGTGACGGTGATAAGGAAACAAAGATCCAGGTTACAAAACGACTGTACTATATTAATCAGGATACTTTCGATGTTATCGAAATGGAAGCAGATGATGCAACCTATAAAGTTGGTCTTTTCCTGGATGATAAGGGAACAATCCCGTTCAGAAGTGACTACATGAAAGATATCCGCCTTGTAAAAGCAAGCAGCGGAACGGCTACCTGGGCAAATGTACCAGATGGAAAATATTATGTATTTGAGCTGGACGAGAATGGCGATCCGATGACTATTAATGATTCGATCATTATAGATGAAGGAAAGTCCTATTACTATGATGTAACTGATTCCAATGAAAATGCGACCAATGAGGCAGAGATCAGCCAGAATGGTTCTACAGAATCGGTATCATATGTAAATAACTATTATTCTTTCATTCCGACTGGATTTGCGTTGAAAGGACATATTACGATCAATAAGAAGGTTCTTGTTGACGGACAGAAGACAACGGTACCGGATACTTTCTATGCAGCTGTATTTGAGACAGGAGCAGATGACTCTCTGAATCTTGTTGAGGGTACGATCAGAGAACTGAATCAGAACGGTTCTGTCGATATAGAGGTTTCTTTCCCGGAGAATACAGAACCTGAGTCAGTTACCTATACAGTTATGGAGACTGATAAGGATGGAAATCCGGTTGATCATGATTCTTTCGCATATGAGATCGACGGTGAAGGTGATATCATTCTGAACGAAAGTGAGAGTTATGAAAACTCCATGGATATCACTAACAGTAAGAATACAACACCGGAGCCGACGGTAACGAATACACCGGTACCGAGCGGACAGCCAACAGTAACACCTTCTGAGAGAACAAGTACACCAGTACCTGGAGGTTCTACATCAACCAATAATGATGGAGGCGGAACAACAGGACGTACTTCTGTAAAGACCGGCGATAATACACCGATCGGTGTATGGGTTGGCATCCTTGCAGCAGCGATCGTAGTTGGCGGTGCAGCAGGTTTTGCAGTAAAAAGAAAAAAGAAAAAATAATAAAATGAATCATTGTAAAGAATGATCATCAGAAAGGCCAGACAGAGATGTCTGGTCTTTCGCTGGATATGGAGAACCGTTTTACGAATATTTTTACTGTAACGGCGGATGAGAGATAAACAACAGGGAATGGGAATATTGTCTTTTTTTTATCAAAAGAGAGTTTTACATAAAAAATTTCTTGACATTTGGTAAGGAGAAGTATATTGTATGTGTTGCAGTAATTTCATAAAAGATAGCCTTTTATTCAGAGTGGTGGAGATACAAAGGATCTGAGAAGCCACGGCAACCCCGGAAATCCAGGAAGGTGCCAACCTGAGCGAGCAATCGAACAATAAGAGGATTGTTTACAGAATTTAAACAGTCCGATTGTACGGGCTGTTTTTTATGTGATTTATAACCGTTGTATAAGTACAAAAGGAGAAAAACATGGAGAAAATTTTATTTACTTCTGAATCTGTAACTGAAGGACATCCTGACAAGGTTTGCGACTCTATTTCCGATGCCATCCTTGACGCTATGATGGAGCAGGACCCAATGAGCCGTGTTGCATGCGAGACTGCTACTACTACAGGTCTTGTACTTGTTATGGGTGAGATCACAACCAAGGCTAACGTTGATATCCAGAAGATCGTTCGTGATACGATCCGTGAGATTGGATATGACAATGCTGATTATGGTTTTGATGCAGATACCTGTGCAGTTATCACAGCTCTTGACAAACAGTCCACAGATATCGCTATGGGTGTTGACAAGGCGCTTGAGCAGAAAGAGGATAACATGAACGAGGATGAGCTGGATTCCATCGGTGCCGGTGACCAGGGTCTTCAGTTTGGTTATGCTTCCAACGAGACTGAGGAGTATATGCCTTATGCCATCAACATGGCTCATAAGCTTGCTCAGCAGCTCACAAAGGTTCGTAAAGATGGTACTCTGAAATACTTAAGACCGGATGGTAAGACACAGGTTACTGTTGAGTATGATGAGGCTGGAAAGCCGAAGAGAATCGATGCGGTTGTATGCTCTACACAGCATGATCCGGATGTTACTCAGGAGCAGATCCATGAGGACATTAAGAAATATGTTTTTGATGCGATCATCCCGGCTGATATGGTTGACGCGGATACCAAATATTTCATCAACCCGACAGGCCGTTTTGTTATCGGCGGACCTCACGGTGACAGTGGCCTGACAGGACGTAAGATCATCGTTGATACCTACGGTGGAACAGGACGTCACGGCGGCGGTGCTTTCTCCGGTAAGGACTGCACAAAGGTAGACCGTTCTGCAGCTTATGCAGCACGTTATGTAGCGAAGAACATCGTAGCCGCAGGCTTGGCGGATAAATGCGAAATCCAGCTGGCTTATGCCATCGGCGTAGCCCATCCCGTTTCTATCCACGTAGAAACCTTCGGCACGGGCAAAGTCGAAAACGAAAAGATCGTCGAATTGATCCGCAAACACTTCGACCTTCGTCCGGCTGGCATCATCGAAATGCTCGACCTGCAGCGCCCGATTTACAAACAGACGGCTGCGTACGGTCATTTCGGCCGCAACGATCTGAACCTGCCTTGGGAACAGCTCGACAAAGCCGATATTCTCCGCCAAGAAGCCGGCTTATAAGACAGGGCCGTTTCAGGCGAATCATGCCGCTTATGTGGCATGGCTGAATTAAATATGATACAATGTATAGGGGCTTGCTTCGTCAAGTCCCTATCTTTATGTTATGCAAACGCAGGAGCAGGGCTATGATAGCAGACATCATCATCAATACGACGGCCAAACGGCTGCAGCAGACCTTTTCCTATATCGTCCCGGACGGCATGGCCGTCCGCGTCGGCAGCCGCGTCCGCGTTCCCTTCGGGCGGCGGCAGGAAGAAGGAATCGTCGTCGCCGTCAGCGAAAGAGAGGCAAGGGAATACGCCTACGAGCTCAAGCCGATCTGCGCCGTACTGTCATCGCAAGCGGGATTTCAGGAAGAGATGATCGAAACGGCTGCGCTGGCGATCAACGGGACTACGAAAGCGGTGATAGGCGAAAATGAAATCGACTTTAAACGTCCTTTCCGGCGGGTACGTATGGCCGATGCCATTAAAGAATATACCGGGTACGACATCGAGAAAATGTCGGAAGAAGAGTTGTACGAGGCTTGTGTAAAAATGGAGATCCCCGTGGATAAGACCATGGGTAAGGGTAAACTGATCGATGAGATCTTCGGTGAAAAGTGTGAAGGACATTATATCCAGCCCACTTTTATTTACGATTATCCCAAAGAGATGTCGCCGTTGACGAAGAAACATCGCGAAAATCCGGAACTGACCGAACGTTTCGAGCTGTTTGTAAACGGTAAGGAAGTGGCTAATGCCTATTCCGAGCTGAACGACCCGATCGATCAGCTGGAACGTTTTCAGGATCAGCTGAAATTGCAGGAAAGAGGAGATGACGAAGCCATGTATATCGACTATGATTTTGTACGCGCACTGGAATACGGCATGCCGCCGACTTCCGGTATGGGTATCGGTATCGACCGGCTTTGTATGTTCCTGACCAATAGCGCGTCGATTCAGGATGTGTTGTTCTTTCCCCAGATGAAGCCCGAAAAGAAAGTTACCGTAGACGGCGATGAGAAATACGAGGCGCTGGGGATTCCGAAAGAATGGATCGCAGTGGTGAAGAAAGCCGGATATCAGACGGTGGAAGCTTTGAAAGCAGTCGGGAATACGAATAAATTGCATCAGGAGCTTTGCGGAATCAACAAAAAAGAAAAGTTGGGATTGTCAGGGTTGACTCCCGAAGAAGTGAAAAAATGGTTGGCTTAAACTAAATTTTATCGGCATGGAAATTCCTGAAAATCCACGGATTGCGATCGTCGGCGGCGG
>ENA-ORSJ01001941-ORSJ01001941.1-human-gut-metagenome-genome-assembly--contig:-NODE-1941-length-15090-cov-5.966478_pt1 | contig 15090 bp, 10 predicted proteins | sample MGYA00242191_ERZ509158 | MGnify/ENA primary metagenome ERZ509158 (study PRJEB26280, sample SAMEA2338623) | human gut metagenome | biome: human gut; feature: human-associated habitat; material: faeces...
AGCAGCCGCAGGCAGCGCTCCGTGGGGCTGTACTCCACCCGCACCGGCACCTCGGGATATGCCTGCCGCCGCACCAGCCCGTCCCGCTCCAGCTCCCGCAGAGCCGCCGCCAGCACCGTGTTGCTGATGCCGTCCAGCTTTCCCCGCAGGGTGTTGTAGCGGATGCTCCCGGCATTGGCCACGGAGCACAGGATCTGCACCTTCCACTTGCCGCCGATGCGGCTCATGGCCCAGTGCAGCGGACATTTCTCCATACAGGGGCAGTCGTAATGGGACATGGTAAGCTCCTCCTGACCTGGTCAGTTCTTTCTGCGTGCTTGCTTTTTTCTGGGACTGTGCTACTATTGTATCAGGTAAGGAAAAAGGAGTAAATAGCAAATGCACATTTATCTTCAGGGCCTGACCATGGGCCTTGCGTATGTGGCCCCCATCGGCCTGCAAAATCTGTTCGTCATCAACAGCGCCCTGACCCAGAAGCGGACTCGGGTCTATCTCACCGCCCTGATCGTGATCCTGTGGGACGTGTCCCTGGGTATTGCCTGCTTCCTGGGCGCCGGCGCCCTGATGGAGGCCTTGCCCTGGCTTCAGAAGGTCATCCTGGGCCTGGGCAGCCTCATCGTCATCTGGATCGGCGTGGGGCTGCTGCGATCCAAGGCCTCCCTGGAGGGCGGCAAGGACGTGAACGTGCCCCTTTGGCGTCTGTTCACCACCGCCTTTGTGGTGACCTGGATGAATCCCCAGGCCCTCATCGACGGCACCATGATGCTGGGGGCCTTCCGGGCCAGCCTGCCCCAGGGCGGCGATCTGCCCTTTATCTTCGGCTTCGGCAGCGCCTCCGTCCTGTGGTTCCTGACCCTGTCCACGGTGGTATCCCTGCTGGGAGGCCGGTTCAACGAAAAGGTCCTGAACATCATCAACAAGGTCTGCGGCGCGGTGATCATCTTCTATGGCTGCAAGCTGCTGTGGAGCTTTGTGAAGCTCATGGGTTGGCTTTGATCCGCCGGGACGAGGCAATATACAGGGGGATGGCTGCCAGCTGCGCCGCCACGGATACAACGATCATGGCCGGGATGCTGCGGTCATACAGCACGCCCAGCAGCCAGCTGCCAAAAAACCAGAACACGCCGAAGGCGCACTCGAACACGCCGTAGCCGGTGGCCCGGCTGGTCTTGGGCACCATGGAGCTGACAGCGGCCTTCAGGATGGACTCCTGAGCCCCCATGCCCACGCCCCATAGAGCGATGCCCACCAGCAAAGACGCCACCGAATGCCCCGCAAACACGAAAATGGCAAAGGGGGCGGATAGCAGCGTGCTCCACACCAGGGCCCGGACGCCCTTCCTGTCATACAGCAGCCCGAAAAACAGCGCCGCCACAGCGTCCACCAACATGGTCCCGGCATACAGCAGGGGCAGGGTGCCGCCGGAGATCAGGGACCCGGTCTCCTGCAGGCCCGCCGCCACACCGGTAAACGTCCGGGACACGTGCATGATGATGACGGAGTAGTCGATGAAGCCGAAGGCAAACAGGCTGATGCCCCCGATATACAGGAGGAACTCCTTCTTCATATGGAAGGGCACATACTCCCTGGGCTCCGGCTCAAAGTGCTCCGGGTTGGGGAATTTCCGCCGGGTCACCAGCAGCAGGATCAGCGTAATGGCCCCGGGGATCGCCAGCACGGCAAAGCAGGCGGCATACACCCGGAGCGTGGTGCCGTCGGTTTTCAGCAGCATCACCACATACAGCAGCACCGGCCCCAGAAACGCCCCGAGCTGGTCCAGCACCTCCTGGATGCCGAAGCTCTTGCCCACCCCCTCCTGGGAGGCGGCAAAGGACATGATGGTGTCCTTTGCAGGCTTTTTGATGGCCTTGCCCATGCGCTGGATCACCAGCAGGGCACAGGCCCAGATCCAGCCGTGCTCCCCCACCAGGGCCAGGGCCGGCACCGCCAGCACATCCAGCACATAGCCCACGACGGTCATAGGCCAGTAGCGCTTGCTTTTGTCGGTCAGCCTGCCGAATACATACCGCATGGAGTAGCCCACCAGCTCTCCCAGGCCCGAAATGAACCCGATGGTCCCGGCAGAGGCCCCCAGCAAGGCCAGATACGCACCCCGGATGCTGGACGCGCCCTCGTGGGTCATGTCCGAAAACAGGCTGACCACGCCGAACAGCACGATGAAGGCCATGGCCTGGGACATTTTCTTTTTCTTACCGCGCATAATGGCTTCCTCCCTGCCGGCCGCTTTTCTCACAGCCCATGATACCCCAGCCTCCCGGTTTGTCAAGGCCCCGGCGCAAAAAAGGAGCCGCCCTGCAAGCAGAGCGGCCCAAGCGGGTGGGATATTGGAAAGCTTCCGATACTTATGATACGCCATTTTGCCTGCCGTGTAAATAGGAACCTTTGTCACATCTGGTCGAACGACAAAAAAATCTTAAATTTTTGTGAATCTCTGCCAAAAATGCCCGTGCCTACTTTTCAAGGCCCGGGCATTATGTTATAATGCGGATAAGGATAAGGGGAACCATCTCCCCGACCCTTGCCCCGAAAGGGATACCTGCGAAAGGAGCAACCAACTATGAAGTTCACATTTACCTGCAAGAAGATCGCCCTGAACGACTCCATCAAGGACTATGCCGAAAAGAAAATCAGCAAGCTGGATCGGTATTTCCCGGAGGAAGCGGACGCATTTGTGACCTTCGCCGTAGAGAAGAAAAACCGCTGTGTGGTGGAGCTGACCATCCGCGCCGCCAACGGCACGCTGTTCCGCGCCCAGGAGGAGGACCCCGACGGCGACATGCGGGGCGCCATTGACGAGGCCGTTGCCTTTATCGACCGCCGTATCCGCAAGAACAAGACCCGTCTGGCCCGGAATCTGCGGCCCGATGCCCTGGCGTCCACCGTTCCTGCCGAGTTTGACGTGGTGGAGGAGCCGGAATTCGACGTGGTGCGCACCAAGCGCTTCGCCGTGAAGCCCATGACCACCGAGGAGGCCATTCTGCAGATGAACCTGCTGGATCACACCTTCTATGTGTTCCGGAACATGGACACCTCCGCCGTGTGCGTGGTGTATCGCCGCAACAACGGCGGCTACGGCCTCATCGAGACCCAGGACTGATTTGTGTATATACTGCGGGGGCGGACACGAGTCCGCCCCCGTTTTTTTGACCGCCAGAATGCCATCGCCCACCTGAAGGAGGTGGGCGATGGCATTCTGAGTGTGGAGAGAAACGGTAATGAGGAAGCTCAGATTTGTGTGTCAGGACGCGGACTCGCTGTCGTTGACAGCGGCGGCAGCCGCCTGCTTCTTGGCCTTCTTGCTGGCAATCACCGTCTTGATGACCGGAGAAAACAGGGAAACGGCGGCCAGGATGATGAACACGCAGCTGATGGGCCGGGTAAAGAAGGTGCCCACGTCGCCGTTGGACAGGATCAGGGCCCGGCGGAAGTTCTTTTCGATCATTCCGCCCAGAATCACGCCCAGGATGATGGGCGGCAGAGAAAAGTCCATCTTCTGTAGCACATAGCCCGCGATACCGGCAATGATCATCATGTACACGTCGTTGATGCTGCGGTTGCAGGCGTAGGTACCCACGAAGCAGAAGGTGAAGATCAGGGGCAGCAGAATCTTCTGGGGGATATCCAGCACCCGGGACCACAGCCGGATACCGGCAAAGCCCAGGATACCCATCAGAAGGTTCGCCACAAACAGACCCACGAACAGCATATATACACTGTCCTTATGCTCGGTAAACAGCAGCGGGCCGGGGGCCAGACCCAGCATGGTCAGGGAGCCCAGCATGACCGCCGTACCGGCGTCGCCGGGAATACCCATGGACAGCAGCGGGACGAAGGCGCCGCCGGAGATGGCGTTGTTGCCGCTTTCGGAGGCCGCAATGCCCTCGGGGGAACCGTGGCCGAATTCCTCCTTGTGCTTGGACCATGTCTTGGCCTGGCTGTAGCTGACCCAGGAGGCGATATCGCCGCCGGTGCCGGGCACCGCGCCGATGAAGGTGCCGATGATGGAGGAGCGGATCAGCGTGGGGAAGATCCGCTTCAGATCGGACTTGGAGGGGAAAACGTGCTCGATCTTCATCCTGTTTTTCTCCGCCTTGTAGCCCTTGGCCATCTCCTCAATGGTGTTCAGGCCCTGGGAGAAGGCGAACAGGCCGATCAGCAGAGGGATGAAGCTGACGCCGCCCATCAGGTACACGGACCCAAAGGTGAACCGGCTGACGCCGCCCATGCCGTCGATGCCGATGGTGGCCAGCAGCAGGCCGATGACGCCGCCGATAACGCCCTTGATGACGGATTTGCCCGTCAGGCCTGCCACAATGCTGATGCCGAACACCGCCAGCGCAAAGTACTCCTGTGCGCTGAACTTCAGGGCTACCTTAGCCAGCATAGGGGCGAAGATGCACAGGCAGATGGCGCTGAACAGGCCGCCGAACAGGGAAGCAAAGGTGGAGATGCCCAGGGCACGGCCGGGCTGACCCAGCTTGTTGGCCATGGGATAGCCGTCCAGAGCCGTGGCAGCGGAGGCGGAGGTGCCCGGGGTATTCAGCAGGCTGGCGGAAATGGAGCCGCCGTAAATGCCGCCGCAGAACACGCCCAGCAGCATGTACATGCCGCCCATGCCGGAGAAGCTCAGGGTAAAGGGAAGAAGGATCGAGAGGCCCATGACTGTGGACAGGCCAGGCAGAGCGCCAATGACGATGCCTGCGAAGGTTCCGACGAACACCGCGAACAGGTTTATCGGCAGAAAGACATTCTGGATTGCACCCAATACGTATTCCAAAGCAAGCACCTCCCTTACAGCTTAAACAGGACGCCCTGGGGAAGTCTGACCCGCAGGCCGAACTTGAACAGTGCGTATATGGCGGCCGTGGCGATGATGCCCACCAGAATGGCGCGCAGCCACTTCCTCTCACCCAGCACCCACATGACGGAGGGGATGAAGATCACGGACGCCAGGATGAAGCCGCCGAAGCGCAGGACCACGCAGTACACTGCAAAGATCAGCAGCATCCAGTATACGCCCTTCATTTCGGGACTCTTGACGTTGATGGGGGCCTCATTGCTGTTGCGGTAGGCCTTGCCGACAAAGCCCTCAATGACCATGCCGACGGACAGCACCGCCAGCAGCACCGCCAGGCAGCGGGGCCAGATAGCGGAGCCCGGGTCCTGGCCGATGGTATTGGCGCCAATAGGGTGCGCGTACTCGGCCGTGGAGATAAAGACGAAGACGCTGATGGCGAAGAATACCGCCGCGGCTCCGATGTTCCATTTTTTCATAGTGATTATCCTCGCAGTGGAAAGCAGAAATCAAGTCAGTTCAGGGTGATACCGGTGCACAGCTCGGCATACTTGGCGTCGTCGGCCTTCAGCATGTCGTTCAGAGCGGTGCCGGTGAGCTCAACAGGCTCCATGCCCAGGTTGCGGATGGCAGCCTTGTACTCGTCGCTGGCAACAGCCTTGGCAAAGATATCGCTCAGATAGTCGATCTTGGCCTGATCGGTGCCGGCAGGAGCGCAGACAACAACCCAGCCGCGGAAGTTGGTGTCGCTGTTCATGGTCTCGGAAACGGTGGGGATGTCGGGATAGCTTTCCATACGCTGGTCAGCCAGGAAGCCCAGCATCTTCAGGGTACCGGCCTCCACCTGGCTCTTGGCAGGCTGCATCTGGGTAAAGGAGGCGTCCAGATGACCGCCGGCCATAGCGGCCACCACGTCGGCGGAGCCGTCGTAGGAAACATGGTTCAGGGTGATGCCGAAGTCACGCTCGAAAGCGATGGCAGCCAGATGGGTGGCGGTGCCCACGCCGGAGTTGCCCACGGTGACCTCACCGGGATGGGCCTTGCAGTAAGCCACGAACTCCTCCACGGAGTCATACTTGCCGTTGTTGGCGGCAACCAGCAGGCCGTAGGGGTCAGCCATGGTGGCAGCCAGGGGGACGAAGGAATCCAGACCCAGCTGGGTCTTGCCCTCGTACTTCATCATCAGCAGGTCCACAGCGATGGGGCCAAGGGTGTAGCCGTCGTTGTCGGATGCTGCGGTGGCGGACATACCGATCAGGCCGCCGGCGCCGGTCTGGTTCTCAGGCATGAAGCTCACGCCGCTGGGCAGATACTTGCTGGCAGCGTCCAGCAGGGCGCGCACGGACATGTCGGTGGGACCACCGGCGGAGTAGGGAACGATCACGGTGATGTTTTCCTTGGGATAATCCGCCTTGTCACCGTCGCCGTTACCGGAGTTGCTGCAGCCGGCCAGGGCCAGGATGGCCAGGGACGCCAGAAGCATTGCGACAAATCTCTTCATTTGGTTTTTCATTTTCGTCCTCCTAAAATGTAATATGAACATTTCGACAGCGTTCGTTTCTGAAAAACTATCAAAATATCACACAATATTTTTGCGGAACTCCCCTGCCCCGCTTGACTTCGCGTCCATTTCCTAACATCTTCTATATTTAGATTTTATAAAGGATGTCTGGAAATGTCAAGGGAAATGTGATGCAATTACCAAAGACCAGCGCAATGAACAAAAAACTTGTCTAATTTGTTCAATGTGCACTTGCGTATGTTAAAAAATGCGCATTCTGGGCCGTAAACATAGTGATAAGGCGAAAATAATAACACATCCTGAGAAAAAATGGTATTTCAGAACATTTTTCTCTCAGGATGTGTTACATATGATCAAACGAAATGAACAATTTTCCCCGCGTCCCGTGCCGCCAATGATACGCCGGGCGGTCACGGGCAGGGGGCATGGAGGGTTCATCAGCCGTTTACGGCGTCGGATGCAATGAGGGCCTCGGCCTCTTCTTCCGTAAGGCCCAGCTTCTCCATAAACACCTCTTTGCTGTGCTGGCCCAGCAGCGGGGCCGGTGTGAAGGTGTCGATCTTGTGGTTGGTGAGCTTGATCTGGTTGCCGGTGAGCTTCATACGGCCGGCCTTGGGGTGGTCCACCTCCACGAACATCTCGCGGGCGCCGGCGATATGGGGATCCTTCACCACCCGGTCGATGGTGTTGATGGGCGCGGCAGGAATCCCCTTGTCCAGCATGGCCTGCACCGCGTCGTCGATGGTCCAATCCTTCAGCCAGTCCTCGATAATGGGCTTGAGGTCAGCATGGTGCAGCACGCGGTCGTTGTTGGAGGTGAAGCGGGGATCCGTCTTCAGCTCGGGCTTGCCCATCAGGTCGCACAGCAGACCATACAGCTTGTCGTTGCCTGCGCCGATGACCAGCATGCCGTCCTTGGCCTGGAAGGAGTCATAGGGATACAGGGCCTCATAGCGGTTGCCGATGCGCTGAGGGATCTTGCCGGTGGCCAGATAGATGATGTTGATGATCTCCAGAGAGGAAACCATGGAGTCCACCAGGGCCACGTCCACCTTCTCGCCCTCGCCGGTCTTCAGGCGGTTGATATAGGCCGCCAGGATGCCCACGCAGCAGCTGATGCCGCCCATGACATCGGCAATGGCGGTGCCGGTGCGGGTGGGGGCGCTGTCGGGCCAGCCGGTAGTGCTCATCAGGCCGCTGATGGCCTGACCCACAATGTCATAGCCTGCCCGCTCATGGTAGGGGCCGTAGTGGCCGAAGCCGGAGACGGAGGCATAGATGATGGCAGGGTTGATCTTGCGCAGCTCCTCATAGCCCAGGCCCAGGCGGTCCATAACGCCGGGACGGTAATTCTCCAGAACCACGTCGCTCTGGGCCACCAGCTTGCGGAACACCTCTTTACCGGCCTGGCTCTTGAGGTTCAGGACGATGCCGCGCTTGTTGCGGTTGAGGTTCATATAATAGGCGCTTTCGCCGTTGACAATGGGGAAGTTGCTGCGGGCGTCATCGCCCTTGCCTGGACGCTCGATCTTGATGACCTCGGCGCCCAGATCCGCCAGCATCATGCCGCAGTACGGGGCGGCAAGCACGCGGGACAGATCCAGCACCTTCATGCCGGACAGCAGACCTTTATGCTCCATAGTGTGTACTCCTTTTTTTGCGCAGGTGCGCCAGTCAGATTTGCTTGATTCAGATGCGGGCCACGCCGGACTTGCGGGCAGCCTCGGCCACGGCCTTGGCCACGGCGGGACCCACCCGGGGGTCAAAGGCAGCGGGGATGATATAGTCCTCGGACAGCTCGTCGCCCACCAGGCCCGCCAGGGCCTCGGCGGCGGCCATCTTCATCTCCTCGTTGATGTCGCTGGCGCGGACGTCGAACGCACCCCGGAAGATGCCGGGGAAGGCCAGAACGTTGTTGATCTGGTTGGGATAGTCGCTGCGGCCGGTGGAAACCACCCTGGCCCCGCCCGCCTTGGCGTCGTCGGGGAAGATCTCCGGTGTGGGGTTGGCGCAGGCAAAGATGATGGCGTCCTTGTTCATGGTCCTGACCATTTCGGTGGTGACGGTGCCGGGAGCGGACACGCCGATGAACACGTCTGCGCCCACCAGCATATCGGCCAGGGAACCTTCCTTGCGGCCCAGGTTCGTGACCTGCGCCATCTCCTCCTTGATCCAGTTCAGGCCCTGGCGGCCGGCATAGATGGCGCCCTTGCGGTCGCACATGGTGATATCCTTGAAGCCCGCGGACAGCAGCAGCTTGGTAATGGCAATGGCGGCAGCGCCGGCGCCGGAGGTGACGATCTTCACGTCCTCCTTCTTCTTGCCCACCACCTTCAGGGCGTTGGTCAGACCCGCCAGGGTGATGACGGCGGTGCCGTGCTGGTCATCGTGGAAAATGGGAATGTCGCACTTTTCCTTCAGCTTGCGCTCGATCTCGAAGCAGCGGGGAGCAGCAATATCCTCCAGATTGATGCCGCCGAAGGAGCCGGAGATGTTGTACACAGTCTCCACAAACTCGTCCACGTTCTTGGTCTTGACGCAGAGAGGGAAGGCATCCACGCCGCCAAAGGACTTGAACAGCACGCACTTACCCTCCATCACGGGCATACCGGCCTCGGGGCCGATGTCGCCCAGGCCCAGAACGGCGCTGCCGTCGGTGATGACGGCGCACAGATTGTGGCGGCGGGTCAGCTCATAGCTCTTTTCGATGTCCTTCTGGATCTCCAGGCAGGGCTGGGCCACGCCGGGGGTATAGGCCAGGGACAGGTCGTCCTTGGTCTTGACGGGCACGGTGGCCACCACCTCGATCTTACCCTTCCACTCGCCGTGGAGTCTCAGGGATTCCTTTGCGTAATCCATAGTGTAATTCCTTTCTTATTGTTCGTCCATGGCATGGGGCAGAGTGGACCCGCCGTAGGGCATTACCAGCACGGAGGCGTCGGGGCCCAGCTTTTGGAAGGCGTAGTCCAGAGCGCTCTGCACATCGGAATAGGGGGTGAGGAAAATGGACCGGACGAAATCGGGCTCCATTTCGCTGACCAGGCAGATCTCCGCATTCTGCAGGACCATGGCAATGGCGGCGGCCTTGTGGCCGCCCAGCTGGAAGTCCCGGCCGATGCGCTCCACCATGCTCTCGGGAGAGGGCATGGTGGTCATCCACTCCTGGAAGGTCGTGCCGCCCAGGCCCTCCCGGCAGGAGCCCACCAGGATCACCACGCCGCCCTTGGCGACGGCATGCTTGGCGTTGTCCAAAGCCTTCTGGGTCTGGTAAAGGTTCAGGTCCTTGGGCGCGCCGCCCTGGGACACGATGACGATATCCGCACGGTGGTCGATGTCCTTGCGGTAGAGCCTGTCCAGATAGCGGCAGCCCTCCCGGTGGGCCAGGGTCACATCACCGGCCACGGCGCAGACGATCTGCTTGTGCTCATCCAGCACCACGTTGAGGATATAATCCACCCCGCACATGGCGGCGGCCTCCTCAATGTCCCGGCGCAGGGGGTTGCCCTCCAGATTTCCGGCGCAGGCGCTCTCCCGGACCATCATGGAGTGATTGGACTGGATCGCGCTGGGAGTGGAGACGCCGGGCATAATGGCCTTGGCGCCGCCGGAATATCCGGCAAAGTAGTGATATTCGATGTTGCCCAGGCAAATGCGCCGGTCCGCCTCGGCCACCACCCGGGTGATGTCCACCGGCGTACCGGCAGAGGTGACGCCCAGATGCACCACATCCGCGGGGTCACTGTCCACGCAGCGGATCTGCGCCCAGGCCTGTTCACCGGCCAGATGGCGCATTTCCTCCGGGGTCTGGGCGCGGTGGCTGCCCAGTGCGAAAACCAGGGTGATATCCTCCGGCCTGGCCCCGCCGGCATACAGCTCGTCCAGCAGGGCAGGCATGACGGTATAGGTGGGCATGGGCCGGGTGATATCGCTGGTAATAATGGCGATCTTCTCGCCGGGGTGGATGACCTCCCGCAGCAGAGGAGCGCCAATGGGGGAGGAGAGGGCCCTGCGGACCTCTCGCTCCCCGGTAAGCGCATGGGGGACTGGGTTGGGAGTCAGAACACCCTGAAGATTCCGTTCAGGGACGGTAAAGTGCTGTACGCCGTTACCGAAACCAACTTCAAGTTCCATCCAGAGCCTCTCCTGTTATTCAGCCCCAGATCTCTTCGTCCGTGGGCATGGTGGAGCCGGGACGAACCTTGGCCACACGGCTGACGTTGAACAGGTGACGCCAGCTCAGGTTCTCGCTGATGGAGTTGTTGCCCCAGCTGCCGCAGCCCAGAGTGGTGGTGGCGGACAGGCTGTTGAAGAAGCTGCCGCCGTTGTTGGTGGAGCAGATCTGGTTGATCAGGAACCGGGATACCGGCAGGGTCTCGGCAGCGTAATCAATGTGGGCGTCGTTATAGGAGTGGATGCAGACGCTGTGGCCCTTGCCCTCCACGTTCAGGTTGGCGTTGGCGATGGCCACGGCCTCTTCCCAGGTGTTGTAGCGGTAGGCAGCGATGCAGGGGCACATCTTCTCCTTGGAGAAGGGCTCACCGGCGCCGGCCTTCTCCACCTTCACCAGCAGGACCACGGTGTCGGCGGGAACGGTCAGACCGGCCATCTTGGCGATGTGCTGCGCGCTCTGGCCCACGGCGTCCTTGTTCATCTTGCCGCCGGGGAAGATCACGTTGCGGACGGCGTCGATCTCCTCGGGCTTCTCCACATAGTAAGCGCCGTTCTTCTGGAAGGTCTTGACCATGTCGTCATACATGGCGGCGGGGGTGATGGCGGTCTGCTCGCCGGAGCAGATGATGCCGTTATCGAACTTGCGTCCGGCAACGATCATGGGAACGACCTTCTCCAGGTCCACGTCGTCGTCGATGATGCACTGGACGTTGCCGCCGCCCACGCCGTAGGCGGGCTTGCCGGAGGCATACGCGGCCTTGACCATGCCGGCGCCGCCGGTGGAGATGCACACGTCGCACTGCTTCATGATCTCGCCGGAGATCTCGATGGTGGGCTCGGCCACGCACTGCAGCAGATCAGCGGGAGCACCCAGCTTCACGATGGCCTCCTGCATCAGCTCGCAGGCCCGGGTGGAGCACTTCTTGGACCGGGGGTGAGGCCCAACGATGATGGCATTGCGGCCCTTCAGGGCGAACATGGCGTTGCACATGGGGGTGACGATGGGGTTGGTGGTGGGGGTGATGGCGCCCACAACGCCCATGGGCTTGGCCACCTCGGTCAGGCCCAGCTCAGGCAGCTGGCGGATGATACCAACGCTCTTGCCGCCCTTCATGTCGCTCCAGATCACGCGGGCCTTGCCCTTGTTCTTGTTGACCTTGTCCTCATAAACGCCCATGCCGGTCTCGTCCACGGCCATGCGGGCCAGAGGCTCGGCGTTGTCAAAGATGGCCTTGGCCATGGCCTTGCACAGGGCATCCACCTGCTCCTGGGTGTAGTTCTCGATAACGGCCTGGGCAACGCGTGCCTTCTCAACCAGTTCGCTTACATACTTGGCAGCTTCCATTGTAATGTACCTCCATAAAAATTTTTATATAAGTGCAATGATAAACGGGTATCGCCTATTTTGCCGGGAAAAACCGGGTCCTTTACAGGCCCAGGCGCTCGATGCGCAGCTCCTCCTCGCGGGTGAAGTTGCTCTTGGGCGTGTAGCCGGGCAGAGGCATCAGCTTCTCATGGATGGCGTCGATGAACCAGTGCTCATTGGGGAAGAACTGCTCCTCCATTTCAGGGCAGGGAGTGATCCAGTTGCGGGCGCCCAGCACCACGGCGGGAGCGTCCAGATCGTCGAAGGCCAGCTCGTTGATATGGGTGGCCATGTCGTTGATGATGCTGCCGCGGACGCAGGCGTCGGAGGCCAGGATGATCCTGCCGGTCTTTTTCACGGAGGCCAGGACCTTCTCATAGTTGAAGGGCACCACGCTGCGGGCGTCGATGACCTCAGCCTCCAGGCCGAACTGCTCCTTCAGAATGTCGGCAGCCTTCAGGGCCTTGTACAGGGTGGGGCCGATGGTCAGGATGGTGATATCCTTGCCCTGGCGCTTGATGTCGGGCTCGCCGAAGGGGATCTCATAGGACTCGGTGGGCACACCCTCCAGGTGGAACTCCTCGCCCTTGTCGTACATGGGCTGGCTCTCCATGAAGATCACGGGGTCGGTGCCGTTCAGGGCGGTGGTCATCATGCCCTTGGCGTCATAGGGGGTGATGGGGTACACAACCTTCAGGCCGGGCACATGGGCGGGCAGAGCGGTCCAGTCCTGAGAATGCTGAGCGCCGTACTTGCGGCCCACGGAAACCCGCAGGACCATAGGCAGCTTCAGCTGGCCGGCGGACATAGCCTGCCACTTGGCCATCTGGTTGAAGATCTCGTCGCCGGCGCGGCCCATGAAGTCGCAGTACATCAGCTCGGTGACGCTGCGGCCGCCGCACATGCCGTAACCAACGGCGCTGGCCACGATGCAGGACTCGGAGATGGGGGAGTTGAACAGACGGTTGAAGGGGATGGAATCGCTGAGGCCCTGATACACGCCGAAGGCGCCGCCCCATTCGCGAACATCCTCACCGTAGGAGACCAGGGTGGGATCCTCGTAATACTTGTCGATAATGGCCTCGAAGATGGCGTCGCGGATGGTATACTGCTTCAGCTTGGACACGGGCTTGCCGTCCACAACGGCGGCGCGCTCCTTCTTGGCGATCTTCTGGACCCGGGGGTTCTCGGACTTGGGCGTCAGCACGAAGGGAGTGCCCTGGGCCATGCTGACCTGGTGACCGTTGTTGAAGGTGAAGCGGGAGATGGCATCGGGATCCTTGATAAAGTCCAGACGGGGGGAGATCTCCAGATCCTTGGACAGCTTCATGACCTCGGTGATGCGGGTCTTGATGTCCTCGTTGATCTTGTCGATGTCGGCATCGGTGGCCACACCGGCCTCAATGAGCTGCTTGCGGAACAGCAGGATGCAGTCGTTCTGCTCCCAGGACTCGATCTCCTCCTTGGAGCGATAGGCGTTCTGGTCGGAGGTGGAGTGGCCGCCCAGACGATAGGTCAGCACGTCCAGCAGCACGGGGCCCTTGTTCTCCTTGATAAGCTGCAGCTTGCGGCGATAGGCGTCGATAACGGCCAGGGGGTTCACGCCGTCCACGCGCTCGGCATTCATCTGGTTCTCGGTGATGCCGGCGCCCACCCGGGCCAGCTGGCCATAGGCCATGGTTTCGCCGTTGGTGCGGCCGCCCATGCCGTAGCCGTTGTCCATGAAGTTGAAGATCACAGGCAGGCCGCCCTTGTACTCGTCGGGCCACAGGGTCTTCAGCTGATCCATGGCGGAGAAGTTCAGCGCCTCCCACACGGGGCCGCAGCCCAGGGAGCCGTCGCCGCCGTTGGCGATGACCACGCCGGGCGCCTTCATATTCTTCTTATACAGAGCAGCGCCGGCGGCGATGCAGGGGGAGCCGCCCACGATGGCGTTGTTGGGATAAATGCCGAAGGGCAGGAAGAACAGGTGCATGGAGTTGCCCAGGCCCCGGGCAAAGCCGTTCTCGCGGCCGAACAGCTCGCAGGTCAGGCCGTACAGGAAGAAGACGATGGCCTGCTCCTTGACGCTCTTTTCGGGCAGGTTCTTCTTCACCACCTCATAGGGCTTGCCGTCGAAGGTGGTCTCCATGATGTGGAGCAGCTCCTCGTCGGACATCTTGGTGATGGCGGACAGGCCCTTGGCCAGCACCTCGCCGTGGCTGCGGTGGGTGCCGAAGATAAAGTCATTGCTGTCCAGCAGATAGCTCTGGCCCACGGCCGCAGACTCCTCGCCGGTGTACAGGTGGGCAGGGCCGGTGTAGGTATACTCCACGCCGTTGTAGGCCTTGGTCAGGCGGACGGACTTCAGCATGGACTCAAACTCGCGGATATACTCCATATCGCGATAGATACGCAGCATATCTTCCTTGGTGAAGCTGTCACCCTTCAGCTCGTCGGCCACGGTCTTCTGATACTTGCAGACGTCGATATCCTGGAAGTGGATCTCGCCGGGGGCACGCAGCTGTTTGGGATCATAGAATTGTGCTTTGGACATGGTGCAACACTCCTATATTTCTAAATAAAAGTATATCGGTTGGAACGGGTGAAATCAGAGCTTCACGGCGAAGGCCGCCTCGCGGATGATCTCGCTGACAGAGGGGTGGGGATACACGATCTCCCGGATGGCGTCCACGGTCATCTCCTTCTCGATCATCACGGCACAGGCCAGGATGAACTCGGAGGAATAATTGCTCATGACGTGCGCGCCCACCAGGGTGCGGTATTTCTTGTCGAACACGAACTTGGCGATGCCCACAGGGCCCTCGTTCTCGGCCACATAGCGGCCGGCATAGGCCATGGGCAGCTTCACGGTAACGGCGTCGATGCCGGCGGCCTTGGCCTGCTCCTCGGTCATGCCCACGCAGGCCACCTCGGGGTTGGTGTACAGCACGCTGGGGATGGCCTTGTAGCGCATCCGGTCCTTCTTGCCCAGGATGGTGTTCACAGCCACCTCACCCATGCGGTAGGCGGAATGGGCCAGCATGGAGGTGCCGTTGCAGTCACCCACGGCGTAGACGTTGACGGCGTTGGTGCGGCAGCACTCGTCCACCTTGATGGCGCCGCGCTCCACCACCAGGTTCAGGTTCTCCACGCCGCAGGTGTCCGCCACGGGCTTGCGGCCGATGGCCAGCAGCACCTTGTCGCACAGGACCTTCTCCTCCCTGCCGTCCTTCT
>ENA-ORSJ01001945-ORSJ01001945.1-human-gut-metagenome-genome-assembly--contig:-NODE-1945-length-15069-cov-4.048488_pt1 | contig 15069 bp, 17 predicted proteins | sample MGYA00242191_ERZ509158 | MGnify/ENA primary metagenome ERZ509158 (study PRJEB26280, sample SAMEA2338623) | human gut metagenome | biome: human gut; feature: human-associated habitat; material: faeces...
GCTATTAAGTATTTATAAAGGTATTATTTATACAGATATAAAGCAGGTTTTTGCTGGCTGATATTCATAAATTTTATCCAAAAGAAGGAAAAAGAATAGAATAAACAAGAAGCAACGTAACACCCTATCCATAAAAATGCTATATTTATTGCAGCTAGAGAGCACTTTAAGTAATGCTTAAGAGGAAAGACGCAAAGTAGTATATATACTATATATTTTCTATTATTAATTACTTAAACACATTTTTTATGGAAGCCAAGAAATCAAAAAAGGCTACAATCGAGAATCAACGGGGTTCTTGGTTGTTGATGGGTTTGGTTGTTGCGCTTGCCTTCATGTTCGTTTCGTTCGAATGGACACAACATGATGTCAGGGTTGCAGCACTATCATCAGATGATGAATCCATCTTTGTTACAGAGTTAGTTCCGATCACATTCCCAGATGAGAAACTGGAACCGCCTCCACCTCCCGAAAATAAGATCGTAGAAATATTAGAAATAGTAAAGAATGATATAGAGGTAGCGGATAATGTTTCTACAGTTGGAGAGGATATGGACGCAACTCATAAGATTGTCTGGATACCGCCAGTGGTGGAAACGGAAGTGGTTGATGAAGACGTTATTGTTGATGTTGCAGAAATCATGCCTGAGTTTCCCGGAGGTACGGCTGCTTTGATGAAATATTTGGGTACAAATATCAAGTATCCGACTATTTCTCAGGAAATGGGTTCAGCGGGAAGAGTGATTGTCCAATTTGTTGTTGACAAAGATGGATCAATTTCAAATCCCGAAGTGGTACGAGGGGTAGATGCATATTTGGATAAAGAAGCTATCCGTGTGATAAGTTCTATGCCAAAATGGAGGCCCGGAGTACAGAATGGTAAGAAAGTTCGAGTAAAATATACCGTTCCTGTAGTATTCAGGTTACAGTAGTTGCTTGAAATAGATGTGTAATGCGGGCCGGTTCCGAAAGGGATCGGCCCTTTTTTATTGAAATCCGACATTCTCAATCACAGGATACTTATAACATTTCTTTTCCGGATTGCTTCTATGAAATAAAAAAACATATCTTTGCAAGAAGAATAAAAACAAATGTTGATTTTATGAATCTTCTACTTTGTCTTAAAAGACCCTTTATCTGGCTTTCCCGCTTCCGTTACCGTTGCGGATATGGTGTACATTCTCCATTTGCATTTAGTCTGATAACGGATGTGATATATGAAAAGATGCCTTATTATGCTTATGATTCTTTGGAGAAAGAACAGAAGAAAATAGTAGAGGAGCGTGGGTGTAATAAAGGTACACAGAAGGTAAATCGTTTCTTGTTCCGGCTGGTGAATAAAGTGCAACCTGCTACTATTGTAGAGGTAGGTCGTCCTTCGGTGACCTCACTTTATCTTCAATCGGCGAAATCTTCTGCGGAATATCTTTTTGCTTCTGACTTGTCGGAACTGTTTCTGGATACGGACGTTTCGGTAGATTTTCTATATCTGAACGATTATCAGAATCCGTGTTTGCTGGAGGAAGTCTTTCGGGTTTGTGTACGCCGGACCACCTTGAAAAGTGTGTTTGTTGTGCATGGAATCTGTTATTCTAAAGAAATGCGGGCATTCTGGAAAAGATTGCAGGCTGACGAACGGGTAGGTATTACCTTCGACCTGTACGATATAGGCTTGCTCTTTTTTGATAAAACAAAGATAAAACAACATTATATCGTCAACTTCTGAGAACCTTTGTACGTTTACCTTATATAGATCAATAAATTGGAAGATTATGAAAAAGAGCCTTGTATATACAAAAACCGGAGACAAGGGAACAACAAGTCTTGTTGGTGGTAGTCGTGTTCCGAAGACCCACATTCGTTTGGAAGCTTATGGAACAGTGGACGAGCTTAATTCCAACTTGGGATTACTGAATACTTATTTGCAAAATGAGACTGACAGGAACTTTATTTTGGGCATACAACATAAGTTATTTGCTATCGGGTCGCATTTGGCTACCGATCAGGAAAAAACACAACTGAAAGCCGCCAGTATCATTTCAATGGAAGATGTGGAACGTATCGAGCGGGAGATTGATAAACTGGATGAACAATTACCGGAACTTTGTGCGTTTATTATTCCTGGAGGAAGTCGTGGAGCGGCCATCTGCCATGTTTGTCGTACCGTTTGCCGGAGAGCAGAAAGACGCATTCTGGCTTTGTCCGAAACTTGTACAATTTCCCCTGAAGTACTAGCTTTTGTCAACAGATTATCAGATTATTTGTTTGTTTTATCTCGGAAAATGAATTTTGATGAACAAAATAATGAAATATTTTGGGATAATAGTTGGAAATGATAGATTTTATTATACTTTTGCCGAAAATATAGAAAATAAGACAGATTAGTATTCACTTTAAATACTCAAGATTATGTATTGGACATTGGAACTAGCATCAAAACTTGAAGATGCTCCCTGGCCGGCAACTAAAGACGAATTGATTGACTATGCAATGCGTTCGGGTGCTCCGCTAGAAGTGATTGAAAACTTGCAGGAGATGGAAGACGAAGGTGAGATTTACGAAAGTATTGAAGATATTTGGCCTGACTATCCTAGCAAAGAAGACTTTTTCTTCAACGAGGAAGAATATTAATGCATGATGCATAGATAATGGCAGCGGGACAAGCAAAAAACTTTGCTTGTCCCGCTGATGCTTTATTGTTGTAGATTGCCGGCAACCCATAACATTCACTTATCTACGTTATCTGGCAGTTAGGGAGATGCAGGATCTGAAATGCCTGGTCTGGACAAAGGAAGGATCAGCGATTCACTGAAAAAATGTTATAAAATAAATATTTTCCTAAGGAAACTTGTTTCTTTGGATAAGAACCACTACTTTTGGAAAAAGATTTCCAAAGGAAACAATTTGAAATTATTCACAGAAGCTTTAAATGATCATGAGAAAACTTTTGTTTGTTGTAATGGCAGTATTGGCTGTAACTACCGCTTGCGGAAGTAATGCTGGTACTGATAGTAGTAAATCAGAGAAACAAGAAAGTATGGAAACGAAAGAAACAACCAAGGTAGTGCATCTCACGAAAGATGAGTTCTTGCAGAAGGTATATAATTATGAAAAGAATCCGAACGAATGGAAGTATGAAGGTGATAAACCTGCCATTGTAGACTTCTACGCAACCTGGTGTGGACCATGTAAGATGCTGGCTCCCATTCTGGAAGAACTGGCTAAGGAATACGACGGACAGATTGTGGTTTATAAGATTGATACGGAAAAGGAACCGGAACTTTCGGCTGCCTTTGGTATCCGCAGCATACCGACTCTGTTGTTTATTCCCAAAAGCGGTGATCCGCAGGTGGCACAAGGAGCTATGCCGAAAGCTTCCTTGAAGAAGGCTATTGATGAATTCTTATTAGGTAAGCAGTAAAATGAAGGAGCAGGACAACGGACGAACAGAAGAATTGTCTTCCGCGACATGGCAGTTTATCGTTTCACACCGGGAAGATGATGTACGCACTCTGGCCCTTCAGGCACGGAAGTATCCGCAAGTAGATATGGCTGAGGCTGTCACGCAGATTGCCGGTTGGCAGATTGCTGTCAGGAAGATTCCTTCATGGGCAGCAACGGAGGGTATTCTTTATCCCAGGCATCTGTCTATGGAACAGTGTTCGTCTGAGATAACTGCTCTTTATAAGGCTTCATTGGTCGGTGGTGAATCGTTTACAGATCTGACGGCCGGCCTGGGAGTAGATTGTTCTTTTCTGGCCCGTCGTTTCCGGCGGGCTGATTATGTAGAGCGGCAGGAGACATTGTGTCGGCTGGCCGCTCATAATTTTCCTTTACTGGGGCTTGATCATATTCGGGTTCACCATGCAGATGCTCTGGAGTATTTGCGGGAGATGGAGCCTGTGGACTGTCTGTTTCTTGATCCGGCCCGCAGGGACAGCCATGGAGGTAAAACTGTTGCCATTACAGAATGTGAACCGGATGTCTGTGCCTTGGAATCCCTATTGGTAGAGAAAGGGCGTAAGGTAATGGTCAAGCTTTCTCCCATGCTGGATATGGCTTCCGCATTGCGTGATCTGAAATATATTCGTGAGCTTCACGTGATTGCTGTGAACAACGAATGTAAAGAGTTGACAGCTGTTCTTTATCAGATGAATTCCGTAAATGAATCGTCTGAGAAAGAAGTTGTTATAAGTTGTGAACAGGCTGCTCATAACTCTTTGTCCGAACCTTTCACTTATACTCTTTCTGAAGAGAAAAATGCTGTCTGTCAGCTGGCAGACAGGGTGGAAACCTATCTTTATGAGCCGGGTGCGGCTTTATTGAAGGCAGGACCTTACCGTCTGCTTTCCCAAAGATATGGTGTGAAGAAGCTTCATCCCAACAGCCATTTGTATACTTCTTCCGTACAGGTTGATTTCCCCGGACGCTGTTTTCAGGTGACTGGCATTTCCGGTTTTGGCAAAAAGGAAGTGAAGGAACTGTTGGGTGGTCTGGAAAAAGCCAATCTGACTGTCCGTAATTTCCCCGCTTCAGTGGCCGATTTGAGGAAGAAACTGAAACTGAAGGAAGGGGGAGATGTCTATCTGTTTGCAACAACTCTTCAGAATGGGGAAAAGGTATTGATCAAGTGTCTGAAACCTGCTTTGCTTTCATAAAATTCTTTGAGTGCCTTTCCTGTCAATTCATTTAATTTCCTTAGTTTTGCATAGTGAACATTAGAATGTCAAAACAATGAAGGGTATAAAGACCGTACTGATAGGAGCTGGTTATCGGGGACAACGTCTGTTGAGGCTGATGCAAGGCATTGAGGCCTATAATGTGACAGCGGTGTTCGACCCTGCGGCTGTGTTTCATACTGACGGGATGCTGGAAGTATATACCGAAGGTCCTGAAGACTATAAACGAATGATCGCTGTCCAGCATCCGGAACTGGTAGTTATCGCTTCTCCGTGGCATTTCCATGTAGAACAGGCTTTATATGCATTGGAACAAGGTTGTCATGTCGCCATGGAAATCAAGGGAGGGTTTTGTCTCGGCGAATATGATCCGCTGATTGAGGTGGCATCCCGCAAGGGACTTCGGATTTATCCGTTGGAGAATGCCGTCTTTACCCGTGAAAATATGGCCATGCTTCAGCTGGTACAGGCCGGAGTTCTGGGGCAGCTGGTTGCCTTACGGGGCGGATACCGGCATGATCTGCGTGATATGCTGGTTGATGAACAGGGAAACCTGGGGAATCCGAACAAACCGGAAGGTATCTGGAGAAGCCGTTTTTATCTGACCGAAAATGGGGATCTTTATCCGACTCATGGTTTGGCTCCGCTTTGTCTGGCTGCAGGAGTGGGACGGACTGACCGCATAGCCGAACTGACTTCGTTTTCTTCACGGGCCTGTGGGCTGAACGAGTTCGTTGCACACCGGGGCGGGACTTCACCTTTGCCTGTGAGTATGGGAGACATTGTGATAACCCAGATGCGTACGGAAGCCGGGGTGTTGATAACTTTGACTCATGATACCACCTTGCCTCGTCCGCGGAGCCTTGATTTTGAACTGCAGGGCTCGAAAGGCATCTGGAGAGGTGAGTTCCGGCAAATTTATATTGAGGGTGAATCACCGTATGAGACCTGGGAAGATGATGAGAAATATATAGCCCGCTATGAACATATTTGCTGGCAAAAGTGGGGAAAAGAAGCCTTGATACAGGATGTGCATCATCAGGGAATGGATTATATCATGCTTCGTATGTTGGCGGCTGATTTCCGGGGAGAAATGACATATCCGATTACTGCCGGCGATCTGGCTTTGTGGACATCTGTTTCTCCTTATTCAAAACTGTCGATAGCTGGGAAGCGCACGGTCTTTCTATAAGTTCCCCAAAAAACGTCTCGGGCTTTTTAAAAAACGTTTCGGCGTATGCATGAAAACGTTTCGACATTTTAAAAAAAGCCCGAAGGCTTTTGAGACCCCGGGCTTTTTATATGATCCATACATGGGAATCAGTTATTTTCCTTGTTTGGCTTTGAATGCCAGTGCATACATGCGCATCTGCTTGATCATGGCAAGCAGTCCGTTGCTGCGTGTCGGTGAGAGGTGTTCTTTCAGGCCGATCTTTTCGATGAAATAGAGGTCTGAATTCAGAATCTCATCCGGTGTATGTCCTGATACAACCTCAATCAGCAGGCTGATAATTCCTTTTACGATCAGAGCATCACTTTCTGCCTGGAAAACAACCTTGCCATCTTCAAGGTCAGCCTGCAGCCATACGCGGCTTTGGCATCCGTCTATCAGGTTCTGTTCCGTTTTGTATTCCGGAGCAAGCGGTTGTTGTTCATTTCCTAAGTCTATCAGTAGCTGATACTTGTCCATCCAGTCATCAAAATCGCTGAATTCAGCGATCACTTCGTCTTGGAGTTCATTGATTGTCTTCATTGTCTTCTTTATTTTTCGTTGTAAATAACGGTCATTACAGTTTGTCCTACAGCTTTCAGCGTTGATTTGTCAATGTGTTCCAGTGTATCATCCAGTGTGTGCCAGGTCGGTACGAATCCGGTATTGGTACTTGTGTCATAATGGATAATGTCGACACAGGGGATTTGCCGGAAGGAGTGAACATAGATATGATCATCGGTGATGCTTCCGCCATCCTGGGGAACAAAGTAGTTTCCGTAGCCGAGACTTTCTGCCGTTTTCCAGATTTTCTTCATGGCATCATTGGCAGTTTCTTTCGAATAGTATTCGTAATAGAAAGTTGCATTTGGAGCTCCTACCATGTCAAGCAGGATACCGAATCGTGCTTTGTAGTCAGGAGTGTGAGGAATTCGTCCCCAGTATTGTGAGCCCAGACACCAGGAATCAGAAGGGTGTTTGCCCTGATAGAAGTCAGGAGTACCATAATCTTCTGCATCGAAAAAGACGATGTCAATACCGATTGCCGGCGCTTGCTGTTGCAGCTGGCGGGCTATTTCAAGCAGGACTCCTACACCGCTGGCACCATCATTGGCTCCGTCGATGGGGGTATGATGATGCTGGGGATCATCTTCATCGGCATAAGGGCGGCTGTCCCAGTGTGCACAAAGCAATACTCGCTTGCGTGTATCCGGATTGTAAGCTCCTATAATATTGCGGGCTTTCAGGAGAGTTCCGTCATAAGCCATCAGATCGGCGTACTGGTTGTAGACTTTGGCTCCGAACTTTTCAAGCTGTTTGGCCAGATATTCTCCGCAGGCTTTATGGGCGTTCGAGTTAGGAACACGTGGACCGAAAGCTGTCTGTGCTGCCACGTAGGCGTATGCGCTGTCAGCATTGAACTCCGGGACCTGTATGTTGGATATCTCTTCCGTACTTTCTTCCTTTGTCCGGTTGTCGTTCCGGTTGCTGCTGCCGCACGAAAGGAGGGCGGTACCCATCAGCAAGGCGGTTGCAGTCAATAGGTTACTGTAAAATTTCATGTAATGCTTCGTTTTATTCTTTCTGTTGCAAAGGTACATCATTTCACGTGAGCAGAAAAACGTTTTAGTGTTTTTTGCCATTTTGAATTTCCTCCATGACGCGCAGGAAATTACCTCCCCAGATCAGCCGGATATCTTCTTCTCCATAACGTTCTTCCAGCAGACGCCGGGTGAAATTGATCAGTTCCGAGGAGTCGTTACATCCGATGATGCCTCCATCACCGTCAAAATCACTTCCGATTCCTACGTGTTCAATGCCCATGACCTGTACCATGTGATTCAGATGGGCGATTGCATCAGATAAGGTTGCCGGTTGTCCGGAACGGAGGAATCCGCCATACAGACAGACTTGTACGACACCTCCCTTTGCAGCGATGGCTCTTAGCTGATCGTCAGTCAGGTTACGCGGGTGGTCGCATAAGGCACGGCAGGAAGAATGTGAACAGACAACGGGCTGGCTGCTGGCTTGAAGCACGTCGTAAAAGCTTCGTTCCCCGCTGTGAGAGAGGTCGATCATCATTCCTGTGCGGTTCATTTCACGGACAACTTGTTCGCCGAAAGATGTCAGTCCCAGATTAACATCATTGTAGCGTGCCGAACCGCAGATATTATTGTTTCCGTTGTGGCAAAGTGTCATATAAACGACTCCCCGACGGCGGAAGCGTTCTACATTGTGAAGATCATTGCCGATGGCATAGCCGTTTTCGATACCCAGCATGATGGCTTTCCGTCCTTCCCGTTTCAGGCAATAGAGATCGGCCGGTGTATAGGCTATTCCGACAGACTCCGGATGGGCAGCTGTTATCTCTTCGATCTGGTCCAGCAGAGAATCTGCCTGAGCCGTTGCCTGGCGAAGAGCTTCTTCCGTACATTCTTTCTGGGGAAGATAGGCCACCATGATGGTAGCATCTTGCCGTCCTTCGTTCATCTTGTGCAGATCGACCTTAATTCTGGGATCCCGGCTTTCGAAATGAATGTTTTCGTGAAAAAACATCGGAGTGTCACAATGCGAATCCAGAGTCAGGATTCGGCTGTGCAGTTCTTTGGCTTTGGCGAAAGATTTTGCTTCATGAGTCAGCCAGTGGAACAATGGCATCATGGATTCATCGCCATTCAGAATGAAACATTCGGGATGCCATTGTACACCGAGTATAGATTTTCCTTCTGTACTTTCGATTGCTTCTATGACTCCGTCTTTGGCGCGTGCGGAAACCCGGAACCCCGGAGCCGCCTCGCGGACTGCCTGATGATGGAATGAATTGACGGCAGCATGGCTGCATCCCATAATCTTCTCCAGCAGGGAGCCCGGCTCTATTTCTATGGTGTGTGAGGCAAAGCTTCGGTCCAGCTGCTGGCTATGTTTGATGCGTGTTCCTTCCATTTGTGAGTGGATATCTTGATAGAGGCTTCCTCCGAAGGCCGCATTCAAAACCTGTACTCCTCTGCAAATGCCCAGTATGGGAATTTGCCGGTCGGCGGCCAGACGTGCCAGCAGCAGTTCCTGCCGGTCACGATACGGGTTGATGTCTTGTAGTTCCCGGATGGGTTCTTCTTGAAAGAAGAGGGGATTGATATCCGCTCCTCCGGTAAAAAGAAGTCCGTCGATCCGATTCAGGAAACTGATCAAAATGTCAGCATCTTCAGTCGGCGGGAGGATGACGGGTACAGCACCTGCTTTCAGAATGGAAGTGTAATAGCCCGGAAGTAAACTGAGCTTATTGTCACTGAAATTTCCGGTCAATCCGATAAGGGGAGCCTGAACTGCTTTCGGAGCGTCATGATGCAGTTCATTATAGTCGAAATCGATATTAAACTTTTGAGATGTTTTCATAAGTTAAATCTTTCTTGTAATTCGGACAAATATAGGGATAAATCCAGATTTATTTTCCATATTTGTTTAAAATCTAGTGTTATGGAACTGATAAGAACGCTAACGCAAATGGTGCATAGCCTGCGCGCCCGAGGAATTCGTCGGAGAGTGGCTGTGGTTTGTCCGAAAGATTCGCATACGGAATATGTTATCATCCGGGCTCTGCGTGAAGAAATAGCAGAATTTTTACTGGTGTCTGATACGGCAGATATGGAAATGGCGTATCATTTACGTATGGCCTCACCGGATTTTGTACGAGTCTATGAAGCAGAAACTCCGGATGCCGCGGCGGCATTGGCTGTGGAGCTGGTGCGGAAAAGCCGATATTCTGATGAAGGGTCTGATCAATACAGACAATCTTTTACGTGCTGTCTTAAATAAAGAAAAAGGCTTGCTTCCTTCGGGTGGAGTTTTGAGTCATGTAGCAGTTGCCCAGGTTCCTTTGTATCATAAATTGTTGTTTTTTTCGGATGCAGCCGTTATCCCTCGTCCCACACTTGACCAGTTTCGGGCGATGATCATGGCCGACGTTGCCTTGTGCCGTAAGCTGGGAAGTGAGCAGCCGCGGGTTGCCTTGATTCATTGTACGGAGAAAATCAACGAGAAGTTTCCGCATACCATCAGTTATGTGCAGCTGAAAGAAGAAGCTTTGCAGGGAAAATTCGGTTCTGTTTTTGTAGATGGACCGATGGATGCGAAGACGGCTTGTGATGCGCATAGCGGTCAGATCAAAGGTCTGGCCTCGCCTGTGGTAGGAAACGCTGACATTATGATTTTTCCGAATATCGAATCTGGTAATACCTTTTATAAGACTTTGTCCTTGTTCGGTGATGCCAACATGGCAGGAATGTTGACCGGAACGATTGCTCCGGTTGTCGTACCTTCGCGGGCGGATTCGGGAAATTCCAAATATTACAGTCTGGCACTTGCTTGTCTGGCTGGCAATGAACCCCAAAATGAATGCTTATGAAAATACTTGTAATCAATCCTGGCTCAACTTCCACGAAGTTGGCTGTTTATGAAGATGATGTTCTCGTCTGGAGAGAAAGTCTGTATCATTCGGCTGAAGAGGTGGCCGGATTCCGTCATATTAATGAACAATATGATTATCGTCGCCAGCACGTGCATGAAGCTTTGGAGAAAGCGGAAATTCCGCTGCGGTTTGATGCGGTGATTGCGCGAGGAGGGTTGCTGAAACCGATACCGGGAGGGGTGTATCTGGTTGATGAACGGGTCAAGCAGGATTTATGGAATGCTTCGATGGAACATGCTTCAAATCTGGCTGCATGGATTGCCGATGAAATTGCGCAGCAGGCCGGATGTCCGGCATATATCGCCGATCCGGTAGTAACCGATGAACTGCGTGAGGAAGCACGGATCAGCGGGGTTCCGGAACTTCCCCGTATTTCGATCTTCCATGCTTTGAACAGTCGGGCTGTTTCACGGCGTTATGCAGCGCGTATAGGGAAGAAATATGAGGAGATGAATCTGATTGTTGTTCATTTGGGAGGTGGTATTTCAGTCAGCGCTCATCAGTATGGCAGGGTAGTTGATGTGAATAATGCACTCAATGGTGAAGGACCTTTCAGTCCCGAAAGAGCCGGGACAGTTCCGGCGCGTCAGCTGGTCGATCTGTGTTTCAGCGGGAAATACACGCATCGGGAACTTTGCCGGATGTTAAATGGACGGGGAGGACTGGTTGCCCACCTGGGGACAACAGATGTCCCGACGATTATTCGGGGCATTCATGCCGGAGAGATCCATTATAAGCGGGTACTGGATGCGATGTTATATACGGTAGCCAAACAGATCGGTGCCATGCATGTGGCATTGCATTGTGCAACAGATGCCATCATCCTGACTGGTGGAATTGCTTATAATGAATATTGTACGGATGCATTGCGGGGCTGGGTTGAATCTTTGGCTCCGGTGGAAATAATTCCGGGTGAGGATGAAATGGGAGCTCTGGCGATGAATGCACTGGGAGCCTTGAATGGAGAACTGACGGTACAAAGATATTGTCCGAAACAGGATGATGAGATTCAGGGAAAGTAGGGGGCAGAACTTCTCAATGTGTTGCTCTGGAACAAACTTTTTTACATGAAGTTTTGAGATACTGTTTGGTATAATCCGGAATACAAAAAAGGTGTAAATCTTATCTGTTCTGATTTACACCTTTTCTTGCGGAGAGAACGGGATTCGAACCCGTGATACGCTTTTGGCGTATACACGCTTTCCAGGCGTGCCTCTTCAACCACTCGAGCACCTCTCCTTTCGAGGGCGCAAAGGTAAATTAACTTTGTCAAACTGCCAAAATTTCTCAGATTTATTTTATTTCCCTCAAGATTCTGTTCTTTGACCTATTGGGCAGGATTAATCTTCGTTGGTCAACATACGCTCCAGCTCTTCTGCCGTTAGTTTGAGGTAGAATTCTCCTTTGTAGGCAATGGAAATTCCTCCGGTTTCTTCAGAAACAATAATGGCAAGTGCATCTGTTTCCTGTGAAACGCCTAAGGCTGCACGATGACGGAGTCCCAGTTCTTTCGGAATGTTCAGATTATGAGATACGGGCAGAATACATCCGGCTGCTTTGATTCGCTTGTTGCTGATAATCATGGCACCATCATGCAACGGACTGTTTTTAAAGAAGATATTTTCAATGAGCCGTTGATTGATGTTGGCGTCGATCATATCTCCGGTTCGTACGATTTCATCCAACGGAAAGTTTTTCTCTATAACGATCAGAGCGCCTACTTTGCCTTTGCTCATGTTCAGGCAAGCCATGACAATGGGCATGATGTCTTCTTTCTGATTCTTTTGTTCTTTATTCCCTTTCAGGAATCTGAACAGGCTATTGGCGCGGTGATGAGAACCTAACGTTAGCAGAAAATGGCGGATCTCATCCTGGAAAAGGACAATCAGTGCAATAACTCCTACGCTGACTAATTTGTCAAAGATGGAGCCTAACAGACGCATCTGAAGAACCTGGGATACGATAACCCAGATAACAATAAATACCAGAATGCCGATGAATGCATTGATAGACCCGGAAGATTTCATGACCTTATAGGTCTTGTATAGCAGAAAGGCAACAAGGAGGATATCCAGAATATCCTTCAGACTCATGATATGAATATCGAAAGGCATCTTTATTCTTGGCTTTTAGAAGGTTGACAACTAGGTTTGATGTTTTTCTGCATGGCTGCCATAATCCGTACGACTTCTGTGGCTGCTTTTACATCATGAACTCGGAGGATATTGGCTCCTTTTTGTAAGGAAATGGCATGAATGGCAGTTGTGCCGTTAAGAGCATCTTCAGGTCCTCCTCCCAGCAATTTATATATCATGGATTTACGTGAAACTCCAACTAGCAGTGGAAGATTGAATATCTGGAACTCTTCGAGTTGGTTCAGTAATTCATAATTATGTTCTAAAGTTTTGCCGAATCCGAATCCGGGATCCAGAATGAGATCTTTTGCTCCTAAGTCACGTAATTGTTGTACCTTTTCGGAAAAGTAATAAAGAACTTCTTGGACTATATGTTCATAGTGCGGATGTTGTTGCATATTTTGTGGGGTTCCTTGCATATGCATCAGGATGTAGGGAACTCCCAACCGGGCTATAGTGGAAAACATTTGTGCATCCATGTTTCCGGCTGAAATGTCATTGATGATCGCAACTCCATATTCTTCTACACACATGCGTGCAATGTCTGCGCGGAATGTGTCCACGGAAAGTACGGCCTGAGGATATTCGCGGATGATGAGGCTTAATGCATGGCGCAGACGTTTTGTCTCTTCTTCTGTAGAAATATGATCTGCATTGGGACGGGACGAATAAGCACCGATGTCAATAATATTTCCTCCTTCTTCTAGAATCTGGTGCACACGGGAAAGGATTCCTTCTTCTGTCTGTTGCCGGCTTTGGGCATAAAAGGAATCTGGCGTAACATTTAGGATTCCCATTACCTGCGGATGGGATAGATCCATCAGTTGTCCGTTGATATTTATGTATTTGGTGAGTGTTGTTTCCATAATGACATGTCATCTTGACGGGTGCAAATGTACGCACAATTATTTATTTTTTGTCGTTTTGCTATGTATTTTTCAGTTATCTTTGTGCGTATAATTAGGTTAAAGATTAAAAAAGAGAATGGAAACAATAACTTCTTTATATGATTTCTTTACGGAGTGTGGTCAGGTAACTACTGATAGCCGGAATTGTCCGGAAGGATCAATGTTTATAGCTTTGAAAGGAGGCAACTTTAATGGTAATGCTTTTGCAGAACAGGCTTTGCAAAAAGGTTGCCGCTATGCGGTTGTGGATGAACCGGAATATGCACAAAAGGATGATCCGCGTATTTTGTTGGTTGAAGATTGCCTGAAGGCTTTGCAGGAGTTGGCCAATTACCATCGGCGTCAGTTGGGAACACGTATTATTGGTATCACTGGAACGAATGGCAAAACAACAACGAAAGAATTGATTGCAACAGTTCTGAACCGAAAATATAACGTTCTTTATACACAAGGAAATCTTAATAATCATATAGGTGTGCCCCTTACATTGCTTAGATTGAAACCGGAGCATGAAATAGCGGTTGTGGAAATGGGGGCCAGTCATCCGGGGGAAATTCATATGCTGACGCATATCGTAGAACCTGACTATGGAATTATTACGAATGTCGGTAAAGCACATTTGGAAGGCTTCGGCTCTTTTGAAGGGGTAATACGTACTAAAGGTGAATTATATGATTATTTGCGTAGCCGGAAGAATTCTTCTGTTTTTATTCAGAATGAGAACCCTTATCTGAACCAAATAGCTGAAGGACTGAATTGTATTCGCTATGGTCAGACCGAAGGATTATATGTAAGCGGACATGTACTGAAGTGTTCTCCTTTTTTGGCTTTTGCTTGGATAGGCGAGAAGGGGTTGCATGAAGTTCAGACCCATTTAATCGGAACATATAATCTGGATAATGTTTTGGCTGCCGCTGCTATTGGTCGTTTCTTTGGGGTGGAAGAAGAGGAAATTAGTTTGGCTCTGTCATCTTATATACCGCAAAATAACCGCTCTCAATTGGAAGAAACCTCAAATAATCATTTGATTGTGGATGCTTATAATGCAAATCCTACGAGTATGATGGCTGCTTTGGAAAATTTCCGGCATGTAGAGGCAGCTCATAAAATGGTGATATTAGGTGATATGAAAGAATTGGGATCCAGTAGCAAGGAGGAGCATGCAAAAATTGTAGACTTTTTGGATACATGTAATTTTGAGAAAGTTATTTTAGTTGGACCGGAATTTGGATGTATTCAGACTTCTTATGAAAAGTATCCTGATGTCGATACATTAATAGATCATTTGAAATCAGATTGTCCGATTGGATTTTATATTCTGGTGAAAGGATCTAACAGTATGAAGTTAAGCCGGCTTCCTGAATTTTTATAAGGTAGGTGTTTAGTTTACATCCTCTTGTAAATAAGGGAAGATTCTTCCCCATGAAATATTTATGTAGATTTTTGATCTGTGAAGCAGTAATTCTGCCGATATAACAAACCTGTATAAAGAGAAATTTCTCAGTGTAAATCAGTTTTTCGCCTTTATATAATATATAATAAGGTGTAGTATGAAGATGTATTTGAAGAAGCATTGAAAAATATGCTTTAAAACATAATTGATTTACAGTTATTTACAAAAATAATTGAAAATTGTTTGAAAAAAGTGTTTCATAGAATTTGCAGGAAAGAG